>Ga0207644_10000033_pt1 | contig 132384 bp, 118 predicted proteins | sample KBSS73metaG_FD_184326 | JGI IMG/M metagenome (GOLD analysis project Ga0207644, IMG submission 184326) | Switchgrass rhizosphere microbial communities from Kellogg Biological Station, Michigan, USA - KBS S7-3 metaG (SPAdes) (version 2) | ecosystem: Host-associated > Plants > Roots >... | reverse complement strand
CTGCGCCACTACGCCGAGACCCGCTACGGTGCAAAAAGCTGGAAGTGCCAGCGCCGCGTCGTCGCCCGGATCGAGGCCAGCATCATGGGCATGGATATCCGCTATGTCGTCACGTCATTGGCGGAAGGCTCGGCTGAGCGCATCTACGACACCCTTTACTGCGCCCGAGGCCAGGCCGAGAACCTGATCAAGATGCATAAGTCTCAGCTTGCCAGCGATCGCACATCGTGCCGGTCAGCCAACGCCAATCAGATGCGTCTCATCCTCCACACCGCCGCCTTCTGGCTAATGTGGCGCATCCAGCAGACCATCCCGAAGTCCACCGCGCTGGCCGCCGCCGAATTTGCAACGCTGCGCCTGCGGCTCCTCAAGGTCGCTGCCCGCGTCATCGAAACTGCCACCCGCATCCGCGTCGCCTTCGCTGCCGCCTGTCCGGATGCCGCCGTCTTCCGGACCATTGCCAACGCGTTCAAGCCTGCCCCGACATGCCGGCGCGGCCGTTCCGCAGAACACCCGAACCCGCTCCAGAAACCCCGCAAACCTCCCGAACATCCGCGGTGAAAAAGACGCAGCGCATACGCTCGGCCTGATTGCCCGGCCATGGCTCGCCAAGCCCCGCTGCGCTCGGAAACGACGCTGTGCTGAATAGGACAGGCTAGAATGCTTGGAAAATGACGATACCGTGGTCGGGGTCACCCCGACCTACTGGACATGGTTAGTGACGACATTAGTTATTGTCTCGACATCCCCCTGAACCGAGCAGGTGCCTGTTCCGTAAATGTCGACCGTCTGGTGGCTTACCTGTGCCGTCATCAGAATGCTCAGGGTCGCCTGACCCATGGCCGTCGTCACGTCAAAGGCCCAGCGCTGCGGAAAAGTGGCATTGGAACAGGCCGGCGGCGTTGTCCGCGTGCCGTTGTTGAACACCAGGATGGTGTTCGTTCCGACCGTCACGATGCCGGTGATATACCCCAGCGTTTGGGAAGACGCCTGCGCACCGCTGCCCATAGCCAGCATCGCGGCACCAAGAACAAACTTCATCAGTCGCATCAAGCCTTCCCCTCGTCGCGGCATTCGAACCGGCAAATATGAGGATAAAAGTTGTCCCACAAAACTCATGATCTGCCGCCCAGCGGAATCACGAACAGACCCAGGAGCGGCACGACGACCACCCTTGTGGCCGACCCATAAGGCGAGCCTGTGACGGTCACATTGCTGCGGTTGTCGGCAGGACGTAGCTGTAGGCCTGATTGAGGCCGCTATTGGCCGTGCCGGAATGGGCGGCATTGGTCAGTCGACCCAGCGCATCATAGCTGTAGGTCGTCGTCTCGCCCGCAAGCGCAGAAGCCGCGAGAAACGCCGCGGCAATCCCAAGAAGCCGGGCCACCTTGCAAAGGAGAGTACGTCTGACAATTAAACAAGCCGGCATGCCCATCCCCCCCCGTTTGTGCATGACTCTTCATCGTTACGGGTACGTAACACAGGATTGCCCCCGCGCAAGCCCTCCCGGAAATATATCTTCGAAACGTTCGCGAATATGCCGCCTACCATCGCATGTCGCCAATCATAGAATTGTTGAAATCCCACGAAACCAACAAATACGTGGCTGCGCGGGGGGCATTTTACTCACCACCTATTCAAGGCGGTCCCTTACGGACACAAATGCCCATTGATCCGGCTCAGCATTTCGTATGTATGACCGGGCTAGCCAGTCACGCGGATGATTGCCGTCAGCGCCATGTCCTGCACAGGGCTGGCCTTTATACGCAAGTGGTCGCTATTTTTCAGAGAGAGAGAGAGCTCCGCAAGCGAATTCTACTAACGGCCTTCTTACCTTTATCCAAATGCACTGCGGACGAAAAATCGGACCCATAACAGAAAGCACTCGACTTTATGCGCCTTCGGAGCATTGCTGTTCCTACGCATCGCAGCTGGCCAACCGAGCCAACTGACATACCCCGACCGGCGGGGCTCTGGGCGGTGGGAGCAGGCAATCCCGCCAATGCCTCCCGGAGACCAGTCATGACAAGCGAAACCCAACAGGCATCAGTCCTCAAGCCACCCCGCGAGCACTCGAAGGCCAGCCGCCTCGTCGATCTCCTGCTGACCGGCACCGGTGCCAGCCTGGAGGACATGATCGAAGCAACGGGCTGGCAGGCCCACACCGTCCGCGCTGCCATGACCGGCCTGCGCAAGCGCGGCTATCCGGTCGAGCGCCATGTTGAGGGCAGCGTCACCGTCTGGTCGCTGCCGCAGGCCGCGCAATGAGAAAGGCCTCGCAACGCGTCTCCCATGACATCGCTGCCCTCGCGACCATGTCGCTGGCCGAACTCCGGGCGGAATGGGAGCGGCGCTACGGCGCGCCGCCCCGGCATCGCGCGGGGGATCTGATCCGCCGGGTCCTGGCCTGGCGTATTCAGGCGGATGTGCATAGCGGCCTGGACGCGCCCACCCGCCGCATGCTGGACAAGGCGGATGGCGCGGATGGCGAGGTAAAGCTATCCGCCACGCCCGGCATGCGGCTTGCTCGCGAATGGGCGGGCCAACGCCATGAGGTGGTCGTGATCGAAAGCGGCGTGGTCTACGAGGGTCGGACCCATGGCAGCCTGTCCGAAGTGGCGCGCCACATCACCGGCCAGCGCTGGAACGGCCCCCGCTTCTTCGGCCTCCGGCAGGCCAATGTCCGATGACCGAAACACGAACCCGGCTGCGCTGCGCGATCTACACCCGCAAGTCCACCGAGGAGGGGCTGGAGCAGCAGTTCAATTCCCTCGATGCCCAGCGCGAGTCCGGCGAGGCCTATGTCCTCAGCCAGGCGGGCGAAGGCTGGGAGTGTCTTCCCGATCTCTATGATGACGGCGGCTGGTCCGGCGGCAATATGGACCGGCCAGCCCTGAAACGGCTGCTCGAGGATATTGGCCGGGGACGCATCGATGTGGTGGTCGTCTACAAGGTCGATCGGCTGACCCGCAGTCTTATGGACTTCGCCCGCATCGTCGAGAGTTTCGATGCCAATGCCGTGTCGTTCGTCAGCGTGACCCAGGCGTTCAACACCACCAGCAGCATGGGCCGGCTGACGCTCAACGTCCTCCTCTCCTTCGCCCAGTTCGAACGCGAGGTGACCGGCGAGCGCATCCGGGACAAGATCGCGGCGTCCAAGGCGCGCGGCATGTGGATGGGCGGCAATATCCCGCTCGGCTATGATCTGGGCGACCGCCAGCTCCTGATCAACCAGGCAGAGGCCGAGGATGTGCGGCTCATGTTCCGCCGCTATCTGGAGCTTGGCTCCATTGTGGCCTTGGCTAGCGAGCTTGCGACCGGAGACATCCATTCCAAGCGCTGGACCTCCCGAAGCGGCCGCGCCCATGGCGGCCTGCCCTTTTCCTGCGGCGCGGTGGCCCATATCCTCAAGAACCGGATCTATGCCGGAGAGATTGTGCACAAGGGCAAGGCGCATGCGGGTGACCATGAAGCCATCATTGATCGCGCCCTGTTCGAGGCGGTGCAGGCCAGGCTGGCCGACCACAGGCATCGGCGTGCAACCCGCAGGACCCGTGCTGCTGGCTGTCCATTGACTGGCAAGCTGTTCGACAACGACGATATGCCGATGCGGCCCAGTTTCGGCTATGGCCGCGGCCGCAAGATGTATCGCTATTATGTCAGCGAGACATTGCTGCCCAAGGGCCGGATCGGCCATGCCGGCAACATGCGCGGCGACCGGCTGTCGGCCGAACGGATCGAGCGGCTCCTGCTGGATCGCCTGTCCTGTCTGCTCCCGACCGGCACGCTTCCTGACGACCTGTTTGCCAGCATCACCCGCATCACCGTCACGGGCGAGCGATTGCGTGTCTCGCTTGCGGCATCAGCGCTGACCGCAAACGGGCTATGCCAGGACATGCTGCTAGGGCGAGCCCAGCATCTGGTCGATCCGGGCGCGCGGCTTGATGGCGATGCACTTCAGCTGGCGATCGATGCCCGGCCGACGCGGCGCAGCAAGACGGTCCGCACCAAGGTTCATCTGCTCGATGATCCGCAGCAGCGCGCTCTGTTCGCCGACCTTGTCCGGACCTCGCATCGCAAGCTCCGCGAGCTCAATGCCTCCCCCCTGCATCCCGATCAGCACTGCCACATGGTGGCGCCCACCAACGAATGGACGCGCGCGCGCATCGCCATCGGCCTGCTGGCCCCCGACATTCAGAAGGCGCTGCTGCAAGGGACAGCGCCACCGAATCTCGATCCCGAGCGACTGCTCTCGCGCGATATCCCGCTCGACTGGGACGCGCAGCGACGGTTCCTGGGAATGATGACCTGATCGCGGATTGGCTGCCGATGACGGTTGCCCAATCGCGGCATTCGGACGCCTGTAAGCTGGCGCTCCGTCGAGCATGTTTGAACCTGAATGTCCGCATCGTCGGACAATCCGGAATGGCAGGTTGCAAGGCGCTAATAGGAGATAGCTGCCGCAAGGTGCCGTGATGTTGAAAGAGCTACGCGCCTTAATATCGCCGGCTTATTCGACCAGAATTTGAACCCGGAATCTGTTGTTCATTCATTTCACCCCGGCAAGGGGCTGGGAACGGCTCACTTTGGTGACCGAGATGAAAGATCTGGTTCACTTCCTGAACATGTACATGCGGATGTCGCTACCGAAAAAACCACCTTGCCGAAACGACGAGATAAAGCAGCGGTCCTTCAACCATGTTACGAAATTGAGGTTCGTTTCGCTGCTTTCGATCCTGGGCGTCGCGAAACCCGGTCTGATGTCGGGGAGTGGATCCGGCAGGGATCGCAGGATGTCTCTCACCTGCTCATCATCGAACATATCGTGCAGCATGTTGAGTAAGGTTATCTGCGTCGCGAAGGTCCGCGAGTTCAGGATGGCCGCGCGCGCGGCGTCGACTCCGAAGTTATCCGTCTTCGCGCCGGTTCGGGCAATTATTATGCCGACGATGGCGGCGCGTGACGTTTTTTCTGGGAGCAGGGTCAGGTCCATCGCGCGAATTATTTTCAGCCGGTCTTCATCGCTGATCTCCTCTTCCAACAGCTTCTGTCGGAAATCATCGTCTAAATCGCACTCGTCCTCAAAGTTGAAGAACGAGGCGATGTTCTTAGTCACGAAGGCGACGCCAAGCGCCTGGTTGTCAGAGAGGTGCGACAGGTTGCCTGCGGTGAATTTTACAGCATTTTGATCGACTAGTATCTTCGTCTTTTGTGGACTGAGCTGCGCCGGAAAGGCATTGAATCTTCTCGGAAGCGCTTTGACATAAGCCTCGTACGCTTCATCATTCAGCGCGTCGTTCTCGATAATGAACTCGCACAATTGCCCTGCCGGATCCCCATCCGGAACCTCGTGGCGCGCAAGTGTGTCCAACGTAGTTTGGCTATTTAGGAACCGAGTGAGTGTTTCAGCATCGTAGGTTCCGCTGCCGAGGAAGGTCAGACAGTTCGCCCAAGCCGGCTCGATCTTCTCCATCTGAAACAGTGCGGCGTGCAGTTGGTCGGGTGCCTTGTCCAAGGTCGGGAGTGAGGCCGACTGCTTTTCTAGGAATTCGATGATGGAGTCGATTTGCAGGTCGTCTCGCCCGATGACACTTCTAATGGCAGGCACGCTCTCCTGGCGATTGTCTGGCAACTGAAAAAGAACGTTCTGCAAATATGCGTCGAACTGCCTATCGACCTTGGCAAGGAGCGGCGCACTCCCGGATGCCAGCACCAGCGTGTAATTCTGCACACGTGGCTTCTCGACATCGTCGATGCCAAGAACCTTCCGGAATATGAAGTTCAGGTTGTTGATAGAAAGTTCGAAGAGACCTTCGTCGAAAAGCATCCGCATAACGCCTGGATAAGCCTGCACAGCGGAAAGGTCAGTCGCTTCGATGTCGAGCAATTGCAGTCGTTCGGACGGGAAATCGATCCCCTGCGCCAAAATGTCGGCCAACCTCTTAGAGACGAAGACTGACAAGTCCGCATGCCTACCCGCGAGGCTCTTGAGATCCGGGGTCGACAGGTGGCTGATAATTTGCGCCACATGCATGAAGTTGGAGGAACTGGCTAGGACCGCCGTGACGAAACCAGGCCACGTCGTCGCCAGTCCCGAGATCAGCGCCGTGACCGCCGTTCCTCTGGCGTAATAGCTCGCCAGGAACTTCTCGCATCCACCGAAATCGGACGCGATGAATTCCAGCAGCCGCTTCGTCTGCATATCGTATGACGCAGGGTCGCCGAGCAGGCAGTCGACGATCGTCACGTTAAGAACGTAGCTTCGGCTGAAATCTTCGTCGCGCATCGCGACGATAACTTCCTTCGTATTATCTATCTGAAAGTCCGGCTCCGGAGTCCTGAAGCTGCGTATGAGGATCAGGAATTTGTTGTCGCGGGGAGATAGACGTCCCGAGTGGAAGAGCGATGTGTATTGGTAGTAAGTATCATCCAGATAGCCCTCCAGCATCAGGAATCTGGCCAGTTCGGCGGCTTCTCCGAACTCGTCGCACAGCGCGTCCAAATCGCCCTGGTTTTCCCGAAGTACCTCGTTGAACTTCATCATGCGCACGGCGCCCAACTTGCGCCGCAGTTCGCGAATTTGTTTCAGCGAAGATTCTTTGAAAGCTGCGGACTTCTTCTCAACGACATCCTTGCGCTGCTGAAACGTCCTCTGAGGATCGGCCTTCGACTGCCATTCAGCAATTGATAAGTTAGTGACGTGGCCTTGATTCGTACCGATAAACAGTTGGCGCGACTCTATAATGCTCTCGAACTGCTCATAGTCGGCAAGATTCGAAAACGGGATCGTGGAGCCGCGGTTGAGACCGACGCGGGTATAGGGCTCTGGTATCATCGCTACGATGGCCATCGCGTAGATTCGGCGCAGTTCGGCGAGGTCGCTCGGAAGCTGCCCTTCTCCTTGATCAATGAGCTCTTCGAGGTGGGCTATCTCGGCTGTGTATTGTGCCTCGGTCGTCGCGATGAATCGATCGTGGCTGCGAAGAATTTTTGCCAGCTTGCCCTCACCGCGATGAAGATCTTCGAAGTCGCTAGGGAACACGTTCTTGTAGATCAGAACCGCAAGTAGCTTATTGACGTCCAGGTTGCTCTCATCGTCGGTCTCGAGAATTTTAACATAGACGGCGTATTCGTTGAATATGTTCCGGATCAGCCTCAGGTCATTCAGATACCGGGAAACCTCTCGCAGGAACTGTTGATTTAGCCTATCATCGATCGACAGACGCTTGACCTGCTCCAGGACCTTGTCGATCGAGTTGGAACTGTTAATAATTGGAATGACTGGGATGATTATTTCGAAGAACTTTGTTCTTTCCGTATTTATGAACATGTCGTCGCGTAACGCATAAAGAAATCGGATATGCCGTTTGCCGTTCAAGTTGGCGTTCACGAGACTATTGATTTCGCGCAGCGTAACGAAGATGTCAGGGTTATTGAACCTGTCCAAGTCCTCGATGACGACAAGCTCGTATGGAGTGGACTGGAAAAAGTATATGATCTCGTCCAAGTGGCGATTGAGGATCGACTCCTCGGTCGCTGCCTTGGGAGTAATTTCGATATCCTTCAAAGAAATGCTCTTCAGCGAAATGCCGAAGCTCGCGACATAAAGAAGATGTATCGATCGCCATACGAAGCAGCCACCAATCGCGAAGGCAAGCAGATTAAACCAGTTCGTTATGTCAAGCGGTCGAAAGTAGGCGCCCGTCGTGATCGCATCGCGCTTCTGAAACAGATGCCAGCACGCGATGGCGCCTAGGATCATGAAGAGGGAGGCCAGGATCGACCAATGGCCTGGTGAGTGTATCCGCTTGAACCTCGAAAGCGGGAGGCGTTTGGCGTCAGCACCGTAGAGCATCTGTTGAAGGATGCTTCGCTCGATCTCCTGCCTCCCGACCTTGCTGCCGGTGGACTTAGTATCAGGCTGCCCTACCGTGCCACTGGTGGACTCGACAGGCTGAGCTTCGGGCAGAAACGCCGCCAAAGATATCTGTAGGGCCGGGGGCCTATACACCTTCAGGAATGACTTGATGATGCTGCTCTTGCCTGATCCGTAAGGTCCAGTGAGAGCGATGTTCATGACGCGAGGGCTGTCAGTCGCCTCGGCCAACGCGGTCGAGTACACACCCGTAGGATCTGCGTTATCTGTTGGGGCAAGGTCGACGAGCAAGGAACCTTCGCGTGTCTCCTCGGGCTTCTGAGTGAGGCAATGCGCGGCCGTTGTAAGCCAGTCTGCCAATTTCATTCGATAATTGAACAAGTTTTGAAGCCCCCCAAATCTAGTGCGACTTAGTTTTTTACGTAACACGGCTTCCTCGGTGACCAAAGGCTGACCAAGGAGGCTAGCGACCCAGTTCTACGTCGTGGCGACTTCTCCGATATTGCCTCTTCCGCTAGGGATGCGCAGCGATTGGGCTGGCATTGGCTAAAATATACCAGCGGCTAAGGTTAAAAGGCGCGCCAGACTCGACGAACGGCGGCTTCTAGCTCTTAAAAGCTTCCTGAATTTCCTGAACGAATGTCCGCTGCGCCCATCCATGCGGCCAGAAATCTGCCTGTCTGCAACCGGCCTAATTGACGCCGCCAGCGCTGGCATAATGAGGGGCAGCTTTCAGGGAGCTATGCCGAACGACCGAAGGTCTCCATTGTTGGCGCAAACTGCCGAGCTCAGTCTATGTGATGTATTACCAAAGAGCCGGCTTTGCCGTCATCAACCAGAACACGCCCATGAGTCCCAGGAAGGCAGGCCAGCCCAGTGCGAACCACAAGCGTATGGTGTCACGGTACTCGTGTCCGAGCGGTGCGCCGGACGTCAGCGAAGCCTCGGCAAGCTTCATTGCCTTGATCTGAAGCCAGACCACCGGGGCCCAGCACAGGAAAGCCAAGGCATAGAGCCCGTAAGTCATAACCAGCCAAGGCTCGAACGGCGAATATCCCGCGAGGTGTACGAGTATCAGGCCGCTTGTCGGCTGCACGATCCCGCTAGTGCCGGTGAATATCCAATCCGCCATGACCACCATCCGGCCAACCCGGGCAATCAGCGCGGGGTCGCCAGTCAGATGTGTGTTCCAGAAATACCATGCTGTGCCCGCACCAAAGCCGAACAAGATCGTGCTGCTGACGATGTGAATCCATTTCACGAGCAGGTAGAGGTCCATCAGCGCTTGTCTCCAATGACCCCGTAGACGGCGATGGCCAGCATGACCGGCAAGTTCTTGAGAAGCGGACCCAACGGATCGAGCCAGAGCTGTGGCAAGGCACAGCCTATCACCGCGGTATAGCCAAGCACGACCGCGAGTTGCACCAGCGCCGAGCGTGCCGCCGAACGGCCGAATAGTAGCAAGCTTGCGATTACGAGGTCGAGCGCGCTGCTGCCGATGCGCAGCGGCTCGGCCATGCCCTCAGGCAGCCCCAGACTGTGAACCAGCGCCTCGGTCTGCGCCGAGCCATGCGCCAGCCCCAGCCAGGCCGAAGCCAGCCACATGAAGATGAGAGTTGCTTGCAGTGCCGGTGCCAGGAAGAAGAGGCGCGCATGCCAGCGATCCTGCACTTGGGCCGGGCGTTCCTGCAGCGCAGCGTCGAAGCTGCGCGGGGCGAAGCCTATGTCCTTGGTGAACTCTGCACTGTCGCCGGCATTTCCCGCGAGCATCTGGACCAGGCTGTTGGTGGCGATCGGGCCATCGCCCGCCAGGTCACCAATCCGGCCGAGCAAGCGCATCAGCGGCATCGGCACCCGCAAAAACCGGGCTTGCCCAAAACCCAGCCAGGCTCGATACCGTGCCAGCAGGTCCCTGAGGGTCAGCGTTTCCGGGCCGACGGGTTCAAGCGTCTGCCGCGACGGAAAGTCCTTGCCGCAGACGATCCTCACTGAGCGTGCCAGATCCCGCACGTGGATCGGCGAGAACGGGAAATCGCCAGAGCCCGGCAAAGGCACAAACAGCGGAAGGCCTGCCATCCCACGCATCAACGACGTGCCGCCGTAGCTGCCGTCACCATATACGAGCGACGGGCGCAGGATCGTCCAGTCGAGGCCGGAGAAGCGCAGTTCGGCTTCGCCTGCCAGCTTCGACATCGAATAATCGGTGGCAACATCGCTCCGCGCGCTGATCGCCGAAATCAACACGACCCGCTTGACTGAGGCAGCCTCGGCGGCGGCGTAGAGCGCCTTTGGCATGGCCACATGGACCGCATCCATTTCTGGCCCTCGCAGCACGCCTGCCGCATTCACGATGACTTCCACGCCGGCGAGATGCCGCTGCCAGTCCTCGGTGCGTACGGCTTGTGCCAGATTGATTGCGACAAACCTGGCCTTCGGGAAAGCGCGGGAAAGCACCTCGATCGAGCGCGCGGTTCCCACGACTTCGTGCCCGGCATCCAGTAAGTCACCGACAATATGGCGCCCGATAAACCCGCCAGCGCCAAGAACCAGAACCCGCATGCTATCCCCCATATCGTTCCGGTAGCATCATGCGTCGCATGAATGAAGGTCAGCTGTTGGGGAACGGTCAGGTTGGCGGGAACGTCCGAGATGTCGGCGGAAGGCGCCATTCCAAACGGTGTCGAAATTTCAGTCCGTTCGGGCATCAGTGGCCTTCGCCAATCGCAGCCAAGGAAGGAGGAAAGGCCTGAGAATTGGCGACGTGCCGTTGGGCGTCTGGATATCGATGTTCAGACGCCTGAATTGCCAATAGATCATCACGCTCATGATCGCGGCGTAGAAACACCATACCGAGGCAAAGGCATATTCCTTGACGACCTCCGTGATCGTCAGCGCGACGACATTGAGCACGCCATACCATCTGACGACACGATGGATCGAAAGCAGCAGCGCGCCGCAGGTCGCGAGAATATACAGATAGGATATCCAGATGTTGCCCGTAATCGCGTTGCGGTAGGCGACCGAATTCTGCTCGATGAAGCACCGGCTGGGCAGGAAGATCAGTCCGGAGACATCCCAGACGCATACCAGAGCGCCGACGCCCGTCAGCCCGAGGATGGCCGTGCGACGCCAGCCCTTCGGTTCCATCAGCGCAACCGCGGCCGGCATCAACAACGGCAGGATTCCTTGGGCATAGAGCATGAACAGAAAGGTGACATGGTCAAACGCAAGCCTGTCGATGTGCCCGTCCAGGCCGAGCCAGACCCATCCTTCGGTAAACTGGTGCACCGCGAACAGCATCGGCACGGCGGCAAACAGAAAGGCGCGCGGCTCGCGAACATGCCGGAGCGTCGCAACCCCGATCAACCCAATCACGCCGGAGGCAATAAAGCTCGAAGTGGCCGAAAAGCACATATGGTTCTCTCCGGCCGGAAGCGGCGAGAACCCGTGTGCAGTGATTTCCGGTTCATGGCCAGCATATAGACGATCAGTCGCGTGAGCGAATGATTAGGCCGACGTGAACGGCAGCTCTTGGAAAGCTCGCAGCCCAGTCTTGACGTCTCGAAGGTTGGCGATTGGTGAAGGCCGTCGCCGCACGCCGGCTGCCCGCAAGCCGGCTTATCAGCAGTTCTTTCCCTTCTTGTCGATCAAGACCGCCTGTTGCCATCGACTTGGCGCCTTATCGGTGCGGTGAATGCAGCCCGCCCAGCAGCAAGGCCGCTTCTTTCCTTCCAGCAGTTTTTCACAGGTCCGCTCGATCCGACGTTGACGCGTCGTTGCCTGCTTTGCATCATCGACCCAGCAAATGAACTCATTCCGGCCTAGCGGCGTAAGGTGTTCCCATAGCGTCAGGACATGCGGATTTGATCGCACCGCTGCTTGAAGGTCTTCACCTGCCTTGTGGACAGTACCGTGGGGGAAAGCGTTCGTCACGGGGCCTCCGGCAAGCTCTCCCGGACTTTACCGCTGGATCAAGGAATGTCCATGAGTGGGTCGAGCGGAAATGACCTGTCCGAACACGGCGACCAGACTGCCATCAGCAGTCGCATGAATGAAGGGCCGTTTTCGACGATAGAGATTGTGCCCGGCGATGACCGCTTTGTCGGCGCTAGCAGACGCTTGGCTGCCAGGTTGTGAACGGCAGCTATCTCACCGATGGCGTTCCCGAGCCGTCGTTCCGGAATCGATCAACTTACGACGAAACCGTCGCTGCAGTTTTGCGCCCAGAGACTCCGGGTCATTTGGGCCGGAAAACCTCTGAAATTATGGTGTCGGGGTCTGCCAGAGACAATCCTCAATCGCTGAAATCCCGCAGAACTGCGCCATTCAGGTCGAATGACGCCGTGCGCCAATTTATCTTGAAAAAGCTTGGAGGCCCGAGCCGGAATCGAACCGGCGTATACGGATTTGCAGTCCGCTGCGTCACCACTCCGCCATCGGGCCGCCGACAGCAATCGGCGTGGAGAAGTTGGGCCGCTAGCTGAAAACACGGGCCAACGCAATCCGCCATTCAGGCTGTCGCAAACCGTCCGGCGGGGCGCCCGTCGCATGGGACGGGCGGAAACTCTAAAAGCGGTTTCCTGCGCGATCGAATCATGCTCTTAAGTGGCGCGAAAGACAGACCAGCTTGCCCGCGCAGATGGTTTCGTATCAGGGACCCACATGACCGACCAGAATTTCACGTCGATGCGCCGCACCATGGTGGAAAGCCAGTTGCGGACCAACGACATCAATGATCCAGCCGTCATCCGCGCCATCCTCTCCATCCCGCGCGAGGATCATGTTCCGGTCGAGCGCCGCGCCACGGCCTATGTCGACCGCCCGGTGCCGCTGGGCGAGGGGCGCGCGCTCAATCCGCCGCTTGCGACGGCACGGCTACTCGTCGCGGCGAGCGTGTCGTCGGGACAGAAGGTGCTGCTGATCGGCGCCGCCACGGGGTATAGCGCCGCCTTGCTCTGTGCGATCGGCGCGCGCGTCGTTGCGGTGGAGAGCGACCCGGAGCTGGCCGCACGGGCGCGTGAACTGCTGGCCGCCCGCTCGCAGGCGACGGTGGTCGAGGGACCGCTGGAGGCCGGGTTTGCGGACCAGGCACCTTATGACATCCTGTTTGTCGACGGCGCGATCGAGGTCATGCCCGATACGCTGGTCGAACAGCTCAAGGTCCGCGGCAGGGCTGTCTTTGCCAGGGTTGAGCAAGGCGTCACGAGATTGTGCATGGGCGTCCGCAGCGCCGGGGGCTTTGGCTCCAGCGCCTTTGCCGACATCGAGACCGTCGTGCTTCCAGGCTTCGAGCGGCCACGAGATTTTTCGTTCTGAAAGCCGTTGAAAGCCCTACAGGCACGGCCGAGCGTTAACCAACTTGCGAAATCGCGCAATTTCGCGGAAATGTCACGGAACTGACAGGGGGTGAAATCGTGGGCATGGTCGCAAATGAGCCATCGATGGAAGACATATTGTCGTCGATAAAGCGGATCATCGCTGACGGTTCGGATCGCACGCCGCCGGCCCGGGGCGGAAGGCGGCGGCCCGCGGCGGTTGGCGTTGACAATGGATCAACGGACGCTGGCGCCGGCGAGGACGCCGCAAATGCAGCCACGGGGGATGACGACGGCGAATCGATGATCCTGGAGCTGACCAATGCCGTCAGCGACGAAATCGGCACCCCCGACGAAACCGATGACCTTTATGAAGCCGATGTGCCCTTTGAAGCCGATACTCCCTTTGAGGAGCGTGAGCCCATGACCAGCCTGCATGCGGTGGCCGACCCGGCACCGACCGTTTCCGCCGATGCGGGGAGCGAGACCGCGTCGGCGCTCGAACTGGGTATAATTTCGGACCAAAGCGCACAGGCCGCGCGCCAGTCGCTATCGCATCTTTCGGCGCTGCTCGTCCGCCCGGATGACGGCGCACCCAATACGCTGGAGGGGCTGGTGCGCGAGATGCTGAAGCCGATGCTCAAGCAATGGCTCGACGAGCGTCTGCCGGAACTCGTCGAAGTCATGGTGAAGAAGGAAATCGACCGCATCACCGGCAGGCTGGGGTAAAGGCCCGGTTCCGGCTGCGCTGAAGCGATTCGGCGCCCTTCAGCGGAGCAGCGCGGCGATATCCACCGGCCGGTCCGCCCTTCGCAATTCGATCGTCACTTGGGGATTGACCGGCCGCGTGACACCGATCGGGTCGCCTTGCCGCACCGTTTCGCCCACCGCGACGGACAATCGGCGCATTTGCGTGACGAGCGATGTCCATCCCGCCCCATGATCGATGATGACAATCTGGCCATAGTCGCGAAAGGCACCGGCAAAGGCGACATGTCCGCCCGCCGGCGCCACCACCGTCGCACCGGGCTGGGTGGCGATGGTGAGCCCGCGCGAGCGTATGCCGCTGTCGGACAATTCGCCAAAGCCCGTCACAATCCCGCCCACGACCGGCAGCCGATAGGCCGGCACGACGGCGGCCTGGGCGGCCTGCGCCATCGGAAGCCGCGCCTCGCCGGGGCGCTCGGGCCGGAGCACCGGGCCCGGCAGGCTGATCAGGGTGTCCCGCACGGTCCCGGCGTCCTCCATGTGCTGCATCAGGTCGACAATGTCCCGCGCATCCTCGCCCATGGCCAGCGCGCGGTCGGTCTCCTCCGCCGCGCTGTCGCGATATTGGCGCGACGCGATTCGCTTTTGGATCTCCAGCCGGGCGAGTTCGGCGCGGCGCCTGGTCAGTTCATCATGGGAGCGCGCCAGCGCCGATCGCGCCAGCTCCGCATCCGCCTGCAATGCCCGGCTCTTGTCCAGCGCCGCGCGCAGGCCGGCGGTGCGCTGGGCGATGACGGGCATGACCTGCGCCAGGACCATGCGGAGATGCACCGTGTCCGCGATCGACCCCGGCTGCGCGAGGGCGAGGATCGGCGGGCGGTGCGCCATGACCTGAAGACCGGCGGTGAGCCGGGCAATCGGCTCCTGCCGCGCGGCAAGGCTGCGCGCCTGGACCCGCTGCATGTCGCCGAGGATCGCGATGCGGGCCTGGGCGGCGCGCAAATCCGCTTCGGACTGCTGGATTCGCGCGGCCACGGCGGCGGCCTTGTCCCGCACCCGGTCCGCTTCGGCGTCGGCAGACGCGGCGCTGCGTTCAAATGCCTCGCTGCGGGCTCTCGCATCCTGGGCCTGGGCGCGTGCCCGCACCAACGCCTGCTGTTCGTCGGCAAGGGCGTTCGTGACCGGCTGCGCGCGGGCGGCGATCGTGCCTAGCGCCGCCATGCCGAGCGCCGCCGCACCCAGCAGGCCGACCAAGCCGGCTTTCCCTGCCCCGTCTCCAACACCCTTGGCCCCCGCACCCATGGCGCTATCCTTCGCGATGATAGGGGTGGTTGGCAAGGATGCTCGTTGCGCGCCACAGCTGTTCGGCCAGCATGGCCCGCGCCATCAGGTGGGGCCAGGTCGCGCGGCCAAAGGCGATGAGGCGGTCCGCCGACGCGCGTTCGGTCTCGCTGAAGCCGTCCGCCGCGCCGATCTCGAACCGGCACTCGCGCCGCCCCTCGTCGCGCCAGCGGCCAAGCAGATGGGCCAAGTCCATCGAGGAAAGCTGTTCGCCATGTTCATCGAGCAGGACGCGCACACCCCCCTGTGCCAGCGGCGGTACGCGGCCGCCCGTATCAGGCAGCTCGGTCAGCTTGAAAGGCCAGCTGAGGCGCCCGGCATAGCGCGCCACCAGATCCGCCTCCGGTCCCCGGCCGATTCGCCCACGCGCAAGGATGTGGAGAAGCATCATAGCCGTCCCGACCCGCGCGCTGGGCTGTCAGTTCACGCCTCTCCCGCCGCCGGGGAGTCGAAAAAGCCCCACATCCGCTCCAGATTGTAGAAGCTGCGGACCTCGGGCCGGAACAGATGCACGATCACGTCGCCCGCGTCGATCAACACCCAGTCGGCAACCGGCAGCCCCTCGGTCCGGACATGGATCCCGCAGCCCTTCTTGATGCGCTCGGCGAGCTTCTGGGCCATGGCGGCGACCTGGCGGGACGAACGGCCCGACGCGATCACCATATGGTCGGCGATGCTGCTTTTGCCTTCGAGGGGGATGGAGACGATTTCCTGGGCCTGATCGTCATCCAGTGACTGGAGGACCAGCCGGTGCAGGGCGTCGACGGAGACGTGCGCATTCGGAAAAACCGGCGCGATGTCGTTGGCGGGTTGTGGACTAGGCAAAATCACTCCTTCTCGGGAACAGCGCGGTGGGTGACCGCGTCCCGTATGTAGATTGGGCAAGGCTTGAGATACCAGTGAGGATTGGCGCGGCGAGTCTGCGTCGCCGAACTTGCATCTGGGCGAAAGCGCAACTGCACAAGCGCCGGTTTTCTCCACTGCGTCCAGGTCTTGGCTTGGCGCGCGGGTCGGACGTAACGCCGCAACCAGGCCATGGCGACAGTACCATGAGCCTGACCATCATAGCCCGGACGCGTCACAACTGCAATCGCCATGGTCCGCGCTATGTCGCGCCACCTTCTCCACTGGTGGAATTGCCCCAGATTGTCCCCGCCCATGATCCAGATGAAGTCGAGATGGGGGTAGCGGCGCCGGATCGCGCGGAGGGTGTCGATGGTGTAGCGCGTGCCCAGCAGGCTCTCGACGACGGTCGGGCGAATGCGGCTGCGCCGGGCCTGGCGCCGGGCGCTGGCAAAGCGCGCCGCGAGGGGCGCCATTTCGGCCTCGCTCTTGAGCGGATTGCCGGGCGAGACCAGCCACCAGACCTCGTCCAGGCCCAGCGCCGCCATCGCCGACAGCGCGATGAAGCGATGGCCGCCATGCGCGGGATTGAACGATCCGCCCATCAGACCGACCTTGCGCACGGGCCTATTCATGAGGCCACGTCCCCATCCGCCGCGATCTCGGCCTCCTGCTGGGCGGCGAGCCGGTCATGATCCGGATGCAGGGGCGCGAGGGCAAGGATGACGAGCCCCGCAACCGCCGAAAGCAGTGAGCCCGCCAACACCCCCAGCCGCGCCTCATCCACCAGCTGCGCGTGACTGCCAAAGGCCAGCCCGCCGATGAACAGGCTCATGGTAAAGCCGACGCCGCACAGGACCGCCATGCCATGGACCTGCAGCCAGGTCGTCCCGCGCGGCGGCGGCGCTATCCCGCATGCCACGGCCAGCCGGATCGCGCCGAAAATTCCCAGCTGCTTGCCGAGGAACAGGCCCGCCGCAATGCCCAGCGGCAGCGGCGCCAGCAGCGCGCCCGCCAGGTCGGGCGGCAGGACGACGCCGGCATTGGCGAATCCGAACAGCGGCACGATGGCATAGGCGCTCCACGGGTGCAGGCCGCGCTCAAGGCGGTGCAGCGTACTGTCCGTGGCATCGGGGGCGCCCGGCGTCGCGCGAATCGGCACCGTCATAGCCGCAAGGACACCCGCAACGGTGGCATGCACCCCCGACAGCAGAACAAGGAACCACAGCACCGCAAAGCCCGCCAGATAGGGGGCGATTGCCCGCACCCCCATGCGGTTCATCGCCAACAGGGCGAGGAGCACCGCCCCGGCGGCGGCAAGCGCCGCATAATCGAGGCTTGCCGTATAGGCGACCGCGATGATGACCACTGCGCCCATGTCGTCGACAATGGCGACGGTGGTGAGAAGCAGCTTGAGCGAGAGCGGCACCCGTCTACCCGGCAGCGCCAGCACACCCAGGGCAAAGGCGATGTCGGTCGCCGCCGGAATCGCCCAGCCTCGCCCGAGCGCCGGTACAGCGCGGCTCAGCAGCAGATAGATCGCCGCCGGCACCACCATGCCAAGCGCTGCGGCGAGGAAGGGAAGACGGCGGCTCTGCCAACTGGTCAGCCGTCCATCGACCCACTCCCGCTTGATCTCGAGGCCGACGAGCAGGAAGAACAGCGCCATCAGGCCATCGTTGATCCACAGATGCACGGTCATCGGGCCGAGCTGGGGCGCCAGCACCGGGCCCGTCGCGGCGTGCAGCGCATGATGATACCAGTCAGCCCCCGCCGGCGACAGATTGACGATCAGCAGCGCAATCGCACCCGCCGCAATCAGCAGTGCACCGCCCCCGGCCTCCCCGGCGAGGAACGCGCGCAACACCGACGGCGCGACAGCTTGCCCGGCGCGTCCGGCCGCGCGGCGAGGGAACCGGGTGGTCATTACGGTCTTCGCTAGTCCATTTGGCGCATGACGGTCAAACTGTCCCGGCGCACCGGCTGTGACAGATCGTTACGCATGCACCTTGCGTTCTCGGCCAATTTCGGGCTCTTCATGTATCGGGGGAATATATTAGCCCGATGTTGTTACTCGAATCCGTCATTTATTTCGCACAAGCCGCGCGTAACGAACTGTTATTGTTCGCGGGCGTCGGACTTCTTGTCGGTGGCATCGACGATCTGGCGCTCGACATCATTTATGGCCTCCGTCACGTCTGGCGGAGGGTCACCGTCTATCGACGCTTCGCGCGCATGACGACGGACCGGCTGCCGCCTTCGGCAACGCCCGGGACGATGGCTATCCTCATCCCGGCCTGGGACGAGGAGGCGGTGATAGGGGCGATGCTGCGCCATGCCCTCAGCCAATGGCATGGTGACGACCTGCATTGCTTTGTCGGCGTTTACCCCAATGACCAGGGGACCATCGACGCGGTGGCCAAAGTCGCCGCTGGAAGCGACCGCGTCACGATCGTCATCAACGCGGCGGCGGGTCCAACGACGAAGGCGGACGCCCTCAACAGCCTCTGGCGCGCACTGCGCCGCTGGGAACAGCAAAGGGGGGCGCCGGTCAAAGCCATTGTCCTGCATGACGCCGAAGATGCCGTGCATGCCGACGCCCTGCGCGTCATGTCGGCCATGATCGACAGGTTCGCGCTGGTCCAGCTGCCGGTGCTGCCGCTCGCATCGCGCGGATCGCGCTGGATTTCCGGCCATTATTGCGACGAGTTCGCCGAATCCCATGCCAAGGCTATGATGGTGCGCGAGGCACTGGGCGCGGCATTGCCATCGGCGGGCGTCGGTTGTGCGATCGCCCGCGATATGCTGGAGGCGCTGTCCCTTGCGCGCGGCGGCCGCCCGTTCGACCCCGACAGCCTGACCGAGGACTATGAGATGGGCCTGCGCATCGGCGAACTGGGCGGGCGCGGCGTGATCGTGCGAATGCGCGATGCGAGCGGCGGCCTCGTCGCGACTCGCGAATATTTCCCCGACACGATCCGGGGCGCGGTCCAGCAAAAGGCGCGCTGGACCCTCGGCATCGCACTCGCCGGCTGGGACCGGCTTGGCTGGGGCGGCAATGTCATCGAGGCGTGGATGCGCCTGCGCGACCGGCGCGCCCTGATTGCCGCGATCATCCTCCTCGCCGCCTATGCAGGCATGGTGCTGACCGCCCTGCTGTGGATCTGCGAGGGCCTGCACCTGGGACCGCCGCCGGCGCTGTCCATGCCGCTCGCGATCCTGCTTGTCGTCAATGCCGGCCTGCTCGGCTGGCGCATAGTGATGCGGGCGCTGTTCGTGCATCATGCCTATGGCACCGCCGAGGCCATCCGCTCGGTCCCGCGCATCTTCATCGCGAACATCATCGCCATGATGGCCGCGCGCCGCGCTGTCGGCATGTATATTGCGCTATGGCGCGGCGCGCCGGTCCAGTGGGACAAGACGTCCCATCGCTTTCCCGACCTGGCACCGGTCATCCGGCGGTGATCGCGGGAAGACCCTTATGGTTCGTGCTGATAGTGATCGGCGGGTGGACCACCTTGCGCATGGTTTCGATCCTGGCGGTGGCGGACGGGCCAAGCGGCGGGCCTGTCCAGCGAGCAGCGGCCGGTCCGGTGCGACGGGGTCAACCGGCGCTGCCCGAAAGCACTATCCGCGTGGCGCAGGCACCCACCTTCGCTCCCCGGCACGCTGGCTTGCGCAAGCCGGGGAGAAGCCAGGCAACCGCCGAGGCCCTCGACCCGTCCCATACCCGTCCCGGCCCGCCAGAGGCATCAGAGCCGCCCGTAATTCTCTCCGCCCGTGTCCCCGACGGCGGGTTTTTCGCACAGGAGGCGGGGATTCCGGGACCGTCCATCGGCGGCGCACAGGCCGGTCGCTGGTCGGGCGCGGCCTGGCTGCTCTGGCGGCGGGATGGCGGCGAAGTCCCCCTTGCCCGCGCCGGGCGGCTCGGCGGTTCGCAGGTCGGCCTGCGCGTCGACTATGCGCTTGATCGCGGGTCGCCCCTGCATCCGGCCCTGTACGCGCGCTTGAGCGGCGCGCTGGCCCGGCCAGTCGCCGCCGAGATTGCGGCGGGCATAGCCCTTCGTCCCACGACGCTCCCCCTCTCGTTCGCGCTGGAACGGCGTGCGGCGCTGTCGCGCGGCGGCCGCAATGACTTCGCGTTCATCGTCGCCGGCGGGATCGATCGCCTGCCGCTGACCCCTCATCTGCATATCGATGGCTATGGACAGGCGGGCTTTGTCGGCCTCGCGCGTCCCGACGCCTTTGTCGATGGCCGACTGACGCTCGAGCGCGCGGTTTCCGGGACCGAAACAGGCAATGGCGATATCGCCATCGGCGCGGCCCTGTGGGGCGGGGCGCAGCCGGGCATTGCACGGCTCGACATCGGCCCGCAGGCAACGGTCCGCATGCCGGTGGGTGCCAGCCATGTCCGCCTGGCCACGGAATGGCGCCAGCGCATCTCCGGACATGCCCGGCCCGCCTCCGGCCCCTCGATCACTATCGGACTCGATTTTTGAATGCGGGCACGGTTCGCCTTTAAGTCGCCGCTCTTTGCGGCTAGCGCGGATTTGCCATGAACCTGTACCTGCCGATCGCCAACCTGTCGGTGAACGCCTTCGTCATCATCGGACTCGGCGGCCTGGTCGGCCTGCTGTCGGGGATGTTCGGCGTGGGCGGCGGATTCCTGACCACGCCGCTGCTCATTTTCTATGGAATCCCGCCAGCCGTCGCCACCGCGTCGTCCGCAAGCCAGGTGACGGGCGCGAGCGTTTCCGGCGTGGTTTCCCATCTGCAGCGCGGAACGGTCGACTTGCGCATGGGCGGCGTCATGACCGCAGGCGGCCTGGTCGGCACGCTGATCGGCGCGGGCATTTTTTCGTTCCTGCAAAGGCTAGGCCAGATCGATACGGCGATCGCCTTGATTTATGTGGTGATGCTCGGGTCGATCGGCATCATGATGGCGCGCGAATCGATTGGCGCGCTGGCGGCGAGGCGTACCGGGGCCGCGCCGCCGGTGCGCAAGCGGCGGCACCATCCGCTCGTCGCCGCCCTGCCGCTGCGCTGGCGCTTCTATGCCTCGGGCCTCTATATCTCGCCGCTGGCCCCCTTTCTGCTCGGCGTGTTTTCGGGCATTCTCACCATGCTGCTGGGGATCGGCGGCGGTTTCGTCATCGTACCGGCCATGCTGTACATATTGGGCATGACGACCCAGGTCGTGATCGGCACGTCGCTGTTCCAGATCCTGTTCGTCACCATGGCAACGACGATGGTCCACAGCGTGACAACCAGGGCGGTCGACCTTGTGCTGGCCTTCCTCCTCCTCCTCGGCAGCGTGACCGGCGCGCAGATCGGCACGCGGCTTTCTACCAAGGTGCGGCCCGAATATCTGCGGATCGCGCTGGCGTTCATCGTGCTGGTGGTCGCGATCCGCATGGCGCTCGGCCTCGGCTGGCAGCCGGATGAAATCTACAGCGTGGATGTCCAGTGACGGGTGCCTGGCGGGGAATGGCCGTCCGGCTGGGGATCGCGTTGGCGGCCATCGCGCTGCTGACGGGCGCCGCACCCCAGCCGCAACTGGTGCCCGACGTGTCCCAGCGCGATGTCGAGATCCGCTACAGCTTCAAGGGCGCCGAGCTGATCCTGTTCGGCGCCATCCTCTATCCCGGCGGCCGGGTGCCCAAGGACAGGGTGGATATCATCGTCGTGCTGAAAGGCCCCAGCCAGCCGGTGGTGATGCGCGAAAAGCAGAAAATCGCGGGCATGTGGCTGAACGCCGCCACCGCCGAATTCCGCACCGCGCCCAGCTTTTATGCGATGGCATCGTCGCGCCCGATCTCGCACATTGTCGACCAACGGACGGCCGCGATCTATGAGCTGGGTCTCGACAAGCTGCAGCTTTCGCCCTCCTCGCTCAACACCGACAACGAGATCGGGCGTTTTGCGCGTGGCCTCAACGATCTGCGCAAGCGCAGCGGCCTCTATGTCGAGCGCCCCGGCGCGGTCGAGATCACCGATGGCGTCCTCTATCAGGCACGCTTGCCCCTCTCTGCCCGGGTGATCGTGGGCACCTATACCGCCGAGACCTTTCTGGTGCGCGACGGACATGTCGTGGCGGCCGCCGTGCGCGAGATCGCGGTCAGGAAATCCGGGCTCGAACGCCTGATCGGGGTATTTTCGCGCGCATCACCGGTCCTCTACGGCCTCACCGCCGTTGCGATGGCGCTTTCACTGGGCCTGATCGCCGGTTATCTCGCCCGCCGCATCTGACCGCTCGCCCTGCCGGCACCATGCGTAAACGGCTTGTTTACTGCGCTTTGTTACGAAAGCGGATGGTTTGAGGGACAAAAGGTGGGCAGATGAACTTTATGACAGGCATACACGGCCCCGCGCACGACCAGCAGCGCATTCCCCAGCCACAGGCACAGCTGGCCCCGCTCGGCGTCGTGTCGGATATCAGCGGCAGCAGCGCGCGCATCCTGATCGACATCGAGGCCATGGAAACCATGTCGCAGCAGACCGACCCCGCCATCGCGATGGCAGGCCAGGTCGGCAGCCAGGTCAAGATGCGGGTCGGCAAGTCCTGGATCATCGCCAATGTCCGCACCTTGGCCATTGACGGGCGCACATCGCGCCAGATCGTCGCCAACATCGACATGCTGGGCGAAGGCGACCAGGAAATGCTGACCGGCCGCCTGTACCGGTTCCGCCGCGGCGTCACCCGCTTCCCCGTGCCCGGCACCGAAGTCTTCCCTGTTGCCGAAGCCGACCTCAACTCCATCTATTCCGCGCAGGACCTGCCGCGAATCGAGATCGGCACCGTCTATCCCACCGTACAGACGCGTGCCTCCGTCCTGGTCGACCAGTTCCTTGGCCGCCATTTCGCGCTGCTGGGTTCGACCGGTACCGGCAAGTCGACCGCTGCCGCGCTGATCCTGCACCGGATCTGCGAGCTGTCGCCGCAAGGTCATATCGTGATGATCGATCCGCACGGCGAATATGCCGCCGCCTTTGCCGAGAATGGCATGCGCTATGATGTCAGCAATCTGGCCCTGCCCTATTGGCTGATGAACTTCGAGGAACATTGCGAGGTCCTGATCACCAGCCAGGGGCCGGAACGCGCGCAGGACACCGAAGTGCTCGCGCGCTGCCTGCTGGCGGCCCGCAGCAAGAACCGCCTGGCGGACCAGATCGGCCGGCTGACGGTGGACGCGCCTGTTCCCTATCTGATTTCCGACCTCAACGCGATCATCCAGAACGAGATGGGCAAGCTGGAAAAGAGCACGGGCGCCCTGCCCTATATGCGCATCAAGGCCCGGATGGACGAGATCAAGAGCGACCCGCGCTTCAGCTTCATGTTCTCCGGCGTGCTGGTCGCCGATTCGATGCGCAGCTTCCTGGCGGACGTGTTTCGCATGCCCGCCAATGGCAAGCCGATCTCGGTCATCGATGTCTCCGGCATTCCGTCCGAGATCACCCATGTCGTGGTATCCGTGCTGGCGCGGCTCGTCTTCGACTTCGCCATGTGGTCGCGCGATGAAGAGCAGAAGCCGATCCTCCTCGTCTGCGAGGAAGCGCATCGCTACATCCCGGCGACGACCACCGGCGCTGGCCAGTCGGTCCGCAAGATCCTGGAGCGGATCGCCAAGGAAGGCCGTAAATATGGCGTCTCGCTCGGCCTGATCACGCAAAGACCGTCCGACCTTGCCGAAGGCGTGCTGTCGCAGTGCGGCACCATCGTCGCGATGCGCCTCAACAACGACCGCGACCAGCAGTTCGTGAAAGCCGCCATGCCGGAGGGCTCGCGCGGCTTCCTCGACTCCATCCCGGCGCTCCGGAACCGCGAATGCATCATCTGCGGCGAGGGTGTCTCCATCCCGATCCGCGTGACGCTCGACACGCTGGAGGAAAAGCTGCGCCCGGCCTCGGCCGACCCGATCTTCACCGACCTCTGGCGCCAGACCGGCGGCGAGGACGAAATCCTGGAACGCACCGTCAACCGCTGGCGCGCGCAGGGGCGGTAACGTCCCACCGGACACCGCCCCATCCCAATCCGTTCGCCCTGAGCGAAGTCGAAGGGTCCGCCGAACGCAGTGAGGTATCTTCGCCTCCGCTCAGAGCAAGGCTTCGACTTCGCTCAGCCCGAACGGTGAGGGGTTGTCTACCCCAGCCGCGCCAAAGCCGCCGCCAGCCGCTCCGCCTCCGCCCCCCGCTCGGCATGATCGGCGCGAGCCTTCTCCACCGCCTCGGGCTTGGCCTTCTCGACAAAGGCGGGATTGTTGAGACGGCCTTCGAGGGATTTGGCGTCCTTGGTTGCGGATTCCAGCGCCTTGGCGAGGCGGGCTTTTTCGGCGGCGATGTCGATGACGCCTTCGAGCTCAAAAACCAGCGTGTCTCCGGCGGTGACGACCTGAAGAACCTTGTCGGATGTGGGCGGCGCGAAATTGAACTTGTCGATGCGGCCCAGACGCTCGAGCGGTCCGGCATATTTTGCCGCCATGTCCAGCGTGAAATTCTGGGGCGCCGCCACGTTGGCGGACAGCTTGATGCCGGGTGAAATGCCGATTTCCGCGCGAGCCGAGCGAACAGAACTGATCGTGTCGATCAGCCGTTCGATCTCCGCCTTGGCCTGCTCGTCCATGGAGATGCCGGGAGCGGGCCATTTCGCGACAATCAGATCATAAGGTCGGTCTCCGAGCGCATGCCATAGTTCTTCGGTGATGAAGGGCATGAACGGATGCAGCATGACAAGGATCTGATCGAGCGCCCAGCCCGCGACCGCTTTGGTCTCGTCGTCGATCGCGCCCTTGATCAGTTCGAGGTACCAGTCGCAGAAGCTGTCGAAGATGAAATGATAAATGGCTTCGGCCGCCGCGTCGAAGCGGAGCTCCGCCAGCGCCTTGTCGAGCGCGGCGACGGTTTCCACCACCTCGCCGATGATCCACTTGTTGACCGCCAGCATCGCGGGCGGCGCCTCGACCGATGTACTCGCGCCGATGCCGTTGCTCATCGCGAAACGGGTGGCGTTCCACAGCTTGGTCGCGAAGTTGCGGTATCCCTCGACACGGCGTTCGTCCATCTTGACGTCGCGGCCCTGGCTCTCCATCGCGGCCATGAAGAAGCGCAGCGCATCCGCGCCATATTGGTCGATCAGGCCGAGCGGATCGACGACATTGCCCTTGGACTTGGACATCTTCTGGCCATCGGCGGCGCGCACGAGGCCATGCAGATAGAGCCGCTTCCACGGCACATCCTGCATGAAGTGCAAACCCTGCATCGCCATGCGCGCATCCCAGAAGAACAGGATGTCGAAGCCGGAGATCAGCAGGTCGTTGGGGTAATGGCGCTCTAACAAGCCCCTCCCCTTGAGGGGAGGGGTTGGGGTGGGGCCCTGCCCCATGCGTTGCCTCTCGCCGAGAGGCCCCACCCCCGGCCCCTCCCCTGAAGGGTAGGGGGGATTGGCGTCGTCCGGCCACCCCAAGGTCGCAAACGGCCAGAGTGCGGAGGAGAACCAAGTGTCGAGGACGTCAGGGTCGCGGAAGATGGAGTAGATGCCATCCAATTCGCCAAGACCGCCCGCCGCGTGGAACGCATCATCTGCATCAACTACGCCTATATTTGCGTCGGCGCCATAATACGCTTGAGCAAGCTGAAGCGCTTCATCCTCGTTTTCAGCGACGAATATCTTTTTACCAAAGCCCAAGGTCCGAGTACCGAATTCGTCTGACCTAAGCGGCCCATACCAAGCCGGTATCCGATGCCCCCACCACAGCTGCCGGCTCACACACCAGGGCTGGATATTCTCCATCCAGTTGAAGTAGGTCTTCTCCCAAGTCTTCGGCACGATCTCGATCGCGCCCGACTTCACCGCCTCGATCGCGGGCTTGGCCAGGGTCGCCGCATCCACATACCATTGGTCGGTCAGCCAGGGCTCGATGACGACGCCCGAGCGATCACCATAAGGCGTCTGGATCACCCGGTCCTCGACCTGTTCGAGCAGGCCAAGCGCATCGATCCGCGCGACCACCGCATCGCGCGCATCCTTGACCGACAGGCCCAGCAAGTCACCGGGAATCAGCCCGTCCGCCGTCTGCACCAGCCGTGCATCGGCATCCAGCATGTTTAGCATCTCGCCCGCCGCGATCCCCGCGCGCTTGCCGACCTCGAAATCGTTGAAGTCATGCCCCGGCGTGATCTTGACCGCGCCCGAGCCCAGCTCCGGATCGGCATGCTCGTCCGCGACGATGGGAATGCGGCGCCCCGTGATCGGCAGCTCGACGAACTTGCCGATCACGGACGCATAGCGCGCATCCTCGCCGTTCACCGCGACCGCCATGTCGGCCAGCATCGTCTCCGGCCGGGTCGTCGCCACGACGATATGGTCGCGCCCGTCGTCCAGCTTCACCCCGTCCGCCAACGGATAGCGGAAGTGCCAGAACTTGCCCTGCACCTCGCGCGTTTCAACCTCGAGGTCCGAGATCGCAGTTCTCAGGCCCGGATCCCAGTTGACCAGCCTTTTGTCGCGATACAGCAGCCCCTCATTATACAGGTCCACGAACACTTTCACGACCGCGCGGGTGAAATGCGGGTCCATGGTGAACTGCTCGCGGCTCCAGTCCATCGAGCAGCCCAGCCGCCGCAGCTGGCTGGTGATGGTGCCGCCGCTCTCGGCCTTCCATTCCCACACCTTGTCGATGAACTGCTCGCGCGTGTAGTTGCTGCGCTTGTCCTGGGTGAGCGCCATCTGCCGCTCGACCACCATTTGCGTGGCGATGCCGGCATGGTCGGTCCCCACCACCCACAAAGCATCCTTGCCGCGCAGCCGCTCATAGCGGATGACGATGTCCTGCAACGTGTTGTCGAGCGCATGGCCGATGTGCAGCGACCCCGTCACATTGGGCGGCGGGTTGACGATGGTGAAGGGCGTGGCATCGGGGCGCGCGGGCCGGAACAGGCCCTCACCCTCCCAATGGGCGTACCATTTCGCCTCGATGGCGGCGGGATCGAATGTCTTGGGCAGGTCGGTCATGGCGCGACGGCATGGCCGATCAGTTGGCCAAGGTCAAACCTGACGTCACGCCGCCGCTATTTCTTGAGGCTGGAGAGATAAGCGACGAGGTCGGCCCGCTGCTTGGCGTCCGCGACCGACATGACCATGCGGGTGCCCGGCACCAGCTTGAACGGCCCTGTCAGAAACTTGTCCAGCGTATCCGCATTCCATGTCAGCCCCGATTTCTTGAGCGCGTCCGAATAGGCGAAGGGGGTCGATGCCGCCTTGCGCCCGGCGAGACCGGCCAGATTGGGGGCCATCATCGCCTTTTGTCCCGGCGTCACGCTGTGGCAGGTCTGGCAGCGCTGCTGGAACAGCTTGGCGCCGGCGGCTGCGTCCTGCGCCTGGGCGGGTGCGGTCATGAACAGCGGGGCGGCCAGGCCAAGGCAAAGGGGTTTCAATCGCACGACAGTCTCCATGGATATGACCTAGAGGGGCAAAAATGCACGCCCGCTGAATAGCGAGAGTTTCTGCTCAACTCCAGTGCCTACCAGAGCGGCCGCTGCTGGAGCGCCGCGCGCCGCTCGCGGACCAGCCGTTCCCGCTGCTCCGCGCTGATCGCCGGCGTCCCGGCGGGCAGCGACGCGCGCACGTCGGAGAATAGCGCCTCGTCGGCGGCAAGGTCATAGCACGGCGCGCCATGGCTGCTGGTGAACAATGCCGGCCTGCAGGACCGTCAGCTGCTGCTCGACGGCACGGCGGCGGAATGGGACCGGATGAATGTCGTGAACGGGCGTGGCCCCTATCTGATGACGCGAGAGATCGCGCGGGCGATGGTCGTCGCGGGCGCGGGCGGGCGGATCGTCAATATCGCATCGACCAGCCTGACCGGCCAGATGATCCGGGGGCTCGCGGCCTATATGGGGTCCAAGGGCGCGCTGCTGGCGCTCAGCAGCGCCAGCGCGATGGAGCTGGCCGGCCATGTCATCACCGTCAACACCGTCCTGCCCGGCGGCGTCGGAACGCCCGGCGCGATCGGCGCCAAGGGCCCTGCCGCTGAGGGGCCCGGCCGCCGCATGCCGCCGCCCGGCATGTGCAAGCCGCGCGACATCGCCGCCGCCGTGCTGTTCTTCGCAACGCCCGCCGCGCGCTATGTCACCAATCAGGTGATCGCGGTGGATGCCGGCTTCTCCGTGACCTGATCCCCCATGCCGCGGTGCGGACGCGCTTCACGGATGGCGCCTGGCAAAGGCCACCGCCGCGCCGAACAGGCCGGGCTGGGGATGGGTGATGAGCTTCACCGGAAGCCCGGCCATCATTGCCTCGAAGCGGCCCTTCGCCCGAAAACGTTGGGCAAAACCCGAGCGCGGCAGCCGGTCGGCGAGCCGTAGGCCCAGGCCACCGGCGATAACCACGGCCGAGGCGCCCTGGGCCAGCGCGATATCGCCCGCAACGCTGCCGAGCGACAGGCAGAAGCGATCGAGAGCCGCCGTGGCGAGAGCGTTCTCGCCGGACATCGCCAACCCCCAAAGCGCCTTGTCGTCATGCTGCTGGACCGGGCGTCCTTCGATCGCGGCAAGGGCTTCGTGGATGTCGACCAGGCCGGGACCGGACAGCATGCGCTCCACCGACACCCTGCGATATTTGCCGCGCAGACGCGCGAGGATCGCATCCTCAATGGCGTCGAGCGGGGCGAAGTCGATATGCCCGCCTTCGGTCGCGTGCACCTGAAAGCCCGCCGCGCCGCGCCAGACATGGGCGACGCCGAGGCCAGTGCCGGGGCCAAGCACGCTGATCGTCCCTGTCGCGGGTAACGGGACGTCCGGTCCGCAAAGCATCTGGAAATATTCGTCGCCCGCCTGCGCGACGGCATAGCCCACCGCTTCGAAATCATTGACGAGGACGTGGGCGTCGATCCCCAGTTGCCGGTCGATCTGGGCGGGATGCAGGACCCAGGGATTGTTGGTGAACTTGATCACTTCGCCGGTAACCGGCCCCGCAACCGCGATCGCGGCCGCACCGGGGAGTGGCCGCGCGCGCCGACGGCCGAATTCCTGCCATGCCGTCTGGAAGCTGGCATGCTCAGCCGTCTTCAGCGTCACCGCTTCGCCGAGATCGACGACCTGTCCGTGCCGCACCTCGGCCAGCGCAAAGCGCGCATGGGTGCCGCCGACATCGATGGCGACAAGCGCAGTCACATGGCGGTCCTTTCAGTCGTCGGACCAAGCCATAATGGCCGCATGGGCTCTCAGCAAGCCGTGCGTTCCGAGGTCAGTGGGTGTGATCGGGGTCGAGCAGGCGGTGGAGATGCACGATGACATATTTCATTTCGGCATCGTCCACCGTGCTCTGCGCCGCGCTGCGCCAGGCTTTTTCGGCCGAGGCATAATCGGGAAACACACCGACGCAGTCGATCGCGCCCAGATCCTTGAACTCGATTTCCTGCGGGTCGGCCACGCGGCCGCCCATAACCAGATGCAATTTGCTCATTATCGTCCTTTATTTGGGGATGTCCGTCACACGCTCTGCAGCGCTTCCCTGCGGGCGATCAGGATGCGGCCAGCCTCGATCTTGACCGGGATGACCGGCACGCAGCCTTCATCCTCGCCCAGCGCCTTGCCGGTGATGAGCGAGATGCGCCAGTTGTGCAGCGGGCAAGTCACGCTGGTGTCGTGGACGATCCCCTGACTCAGCGGCCCCTGCTTGTGCGGGCATTGGTTGACGAGTGCATAGACCTCGCCATTGGCGGTATGGAAGATCGCGATCTCCTCGCCGCCCTGCACCGGCAGGGTGCGGGCCCCCATCACCGGGAGCTGATCGACCGGCCCGACGTCCAGCCATTCCGCGATAACCATCAATAGCCCCCCACAACAGCAAAGGGCCTGATTTCGGCGATATGCTGGTGGAGGTGGGCTTCGGCGCCGGCGGCGCGCTCGGCCCAGGGGTCGTGCTGGAGGAAGCTCTGGGCGTGGAGGAAGCGGCTGCGCAGCGCCTCGCGGCCGACCTCGTCCATAACGATGCGCTGCTTCACATAGTCGAGCCCGACCCGCTCCACCCAGGGCGCGGTGCGGTCCAGATAGCGCGCCTCCTCGCGGTAGAGCTGGATGAACGCCGCGCAATAGTCGAGCGCCTCCTGCTCGGTCGCGACCTTGCACAGCAGGTCCGTGCCGCGCAGGTGGATGCCGCCATTGCCGCCGATATGCAGCTCATAGCCCGAGTCCACGCAGATCACGCCAAAGTCCTTGATCGTGGCCTCGGCGCAGTTGCGCGGGCAGCCCGACACCGCGATCTTGAACTTGTGCGGCATCCAGCTGCCCCAGGTCATCTGCTCGAGCTGGATGCCAAGCCCGGTCGAGTCCTGCGTGCCGAACCGGCACCATTCGGACCCCACGCAGGTCTTCACCGTGCGGAGCGCCTTGCCATAGGCATGGCCCGAGACCATGCCCGCCGCATTGAGGTCGGCCCAGATCGCGGGCAGATCCTCCTTCTTGATGCCGAACAGGTCGAGCCGCTGGCCGCCCGTCACCTTGACCATGCGCGCGCCATATTTGTCGGCGGCATCCGCGATCGCGCGCAGCTCATTGGGCGTCGTCACCCCGCCCCACATGCGCGGCACCACCGAATAGGTGCCGTCCTTCTGGATATTGGCGTGCATCCGCTCGTTGACGAAGCGGCTCTGCGGGTCCTCGACATGCTCGCCCGGCCAGGCGCACAGCAGATAATAGTTGAGCGCCGGGCGGCAGGAGGCGCAGCCATCGGGCGTCGACCAGCTTTGCGCCTGCATCACCTGCGGGATTTCTTTCAGCCCCTTGTCGCGGATCGCGGCGCGCACTTCCTCATGGGTGAAGCTGGTGCAGGCGCACATCGGCTTGACCGCGCGTTCGCCCGCATAATCGTCGCCCAGGCTCAGCGCGAGCAGGTTCTCGACCAGCCCGGTGCACGAGCCGCAGCTGGCCGAGGCCTTGCAACCGCTGCGCACCGCATCGAGCGTGCCCGCGCCACCGGAAATGCAGGCCATGACCTGACCCTTGCTGACGCCGTTGCAGCCGCAAATCTCCGCATCTGCAGAGAGCGCCGCAACGGCCGCCCTAGGGTCCGCCAGCGCACCCCCGGACGCGAACGCCTGCCCGAAGATCAGCGCCTCTCTTATGGAAGCGATGTCTTCCTGTTTCTTCAGCAGGTCGAAATACCAGTTGCCGTCCGCCGTGTCGCCATAGAGCACCGCGCCGATCACGCGGTCCTCTTTGACGATCACCCGCTTGTAGATGCCCCGCGTCGCGTCGCGCAGCACAATGTCCTCGCAGCCATCCCCGCCCGAGAAATCGCCCGCCGAGAACACGTCGATGCCCGATACCTTCAGTTTGGTCGACGTCACCGAGCCGCGGTAGCCGGTGGGGCTGTCGGTCAGGCAGTCGGCGAGCGCGCGGCACATTTCCCACAGCGGCGCCACCAGCCCATAGACATTGCCGTCATGCTGCACGCACTCGCCGACCGCAAGCACGGCCGGATCGCTGGTCAGCATATGGTCGTCGACAAGAATGCCACGCTCGACCTCCAGCCCGGCCGCGCGGGCCAGACCGGTGGACGGGCGAATGCCGACCGCCATCACCACGATCGAGGCCGGGATGTCGCGTCCGTCCTTGAGACGTACACCCTCTACACGGTTAACTCCGTATATTTCGGCGGTGTCCGCCTGGGTCAGGATGGTCTGGCCGCGCTTTTCCAGCTCGGTCTTGAGCAGCCAGCCCGCCGCCTCGTCAAGCTGGCGCTCCATCAGCGTCGGCATCAGGTGGATGACCGTCACCTTCATGCCGCGCAAGGACAGCCCGTGCGCCGCCTCGAGCCCCAGCAGGCCGCCGCCGATCACCACCGCGTCGCCGCCGGCGCTGGCTGCTTCCAACATCTTGTCCACGTCGTCCAGATCGCGGAACGTCACCACCCCGGGCAGGTCTTTGCCTGCTACCGGGATGATGAACGGGTCCGATCCCGTGGCCAGGATCAGACGGTCATAATGCTCAGTGCGACCCGAGCGCGCTGTAACCGTCTGGGCGATCCGGTTGATGCTATCGACCGGATCGCCCGCTACCAATGTGATGCCATTGTCCGAGTACCAGGCCTCGTCGTTGATCACGATCTCCGCAAAGCTCTTCTCCCCCGCTAGCAAGGGCGACAGCATGATGCGGTTATAGTTGACCCGAGGCTCCGCCCCAAAGATCGTGATCCGGTACCGGCCCGCATCGCGCGCCAATATCTCCTCAACCGCACGGCATCCCGCCATGCCGTTGCCGATCACGATCAAATGGGGTTTGTCAGACATGGCTGGTCATTCCTCTAGAAGGCATAGCCGATTTCGAGCCAGAGTTTCTTCGTGTCGGCGTCACCGGTGAAGCTGGCGATGCCCTTACGCTCATAATCGGCATATTTGATAAGGGCGGTCGTGCGCTTGGTCAGCTTGAGCGAAAGCTGCGCATCATATTCGTCGCCATAATGGATCGAATTCCGGTCGCTGTCGAAGCGGTGGAACACGAAGGATGCGACGAGCGGACCCATCTTGCCGATCTTGGGCACGGTATAGGCAAGGCCTGCATAATAGTCTTGAAGGCCGGTTGGCGGCGTCGTCAGGAACTTGTCGGCCCAGCCGTTGAACTTGTGCAACGTCGCATAGGGCGTCTGGAAGGCATAGCCACCGACGATGCCCGTCGCGGATGCATCCGACCCGAGCAGTTCATAACCGCCGGTCAGCTTGAAACCATAAGCCTCGAGCCCGAGTTCGGCCGCACCATAATCCGCCTCGTAGCTGACCGGATTATTCTTGTCGTCCATCTGCCGCGCATAGCTCGCCGCGTAGGAAAGCTTCACCTTCTTGGAGAGCGGCATGGCACCGGCAAAGCGGGCGCCATAGGTCTGGCTCGACTTGCGGGCCAAGGCTACCAGCACCGGATATTCCTGATCGACGAGATAGGCGAAGCCCGTGAGCGTCCCCACCTTGAACTTGTAGGAGACATTGGCAAAAACATTGTCGCCATCGACATAACGCGGATTGGCGCCGATGCCGTCATGGCCGAAAATGGTGCGGTCGGACCAGGCATAGGTCATGTCGATCTTCAGGCCCTTGACGCCGGTATATTCGAAACGGGCCGCGTCAAAGGTCTGCTCGTTCTGGCGCCAGCCAACCGAGCCGACGAAACGCTGGTCATCCAGGTTGATCCGCTGGCGGCCGAGCGTGGCGGTCGTGGCCTTGGACTTATATTGCAGCTGGAGGCGGTTGATCTCCACGTTTTCCGGATCGGCAACAACCGGGAAGCTTGTCTTGCCGTTCGACGTGCTGTTGTAATCCTCGTTGATCGCAAGCGTCCCTTCGGCTTCCCCCAGCAGGGAGAAGCGGCCCTTGGTGATTTCCCCGCCGGCGCGCAGGCGCAGCGTCACGGCGTCGGCATCATTGACGATGCCGGTCTGGTCGACATTTTCATACCGTAACCGGGCATCGATGATCGGCTTGAACTTCAGTTCACCGGCCTGGGCGGGCAGTGCCCCAGCGACACCCAAACCCAAACTCAGACCCAAAATATATTTTTGCATTTTTTCACCCCTTTGATTGTGATTTTGTCCAGGGGCATCCTCTCCAGGTACATCGCGGGCGGTGTTGGTCACCGCTCCGGATCAAGCCGCTATTGCGGTTGGATTACGAAAACGCTCGTGCAGGAAGTGGATGACCGCATGCCGCGCGTCGGCATATTCGGCATTGTCGATCACCTCGAGCCGCGCGCGCGGCCGGTGCAGGGCGACGGTCCGATCCTCGCCGATACGGGCAGCGGGACCATTGGTCATCATCACCACCCGGTCGGCCAGCAGCACGGCCTCATCCACGTCATGGGTGATCATGAGCACGGTATTGTTGAGCCGTGCCTGGATCTCCATCACCACGTCCTGAAGCGCGGCGCGGGTCAGCGCGTCGAGGGCCCCAAAGGGCTCGTCCATCAGCAGGACGCGCGGGTTCATGGCGATGGCGCGGGCGATGCCGACGCGCTGTTTCATGCCGCCCGACAGTTCGCCGGGGCGTTTTGCGGCCGCATGCGTCATCTGCACGAGTTCGAGATTGTGCATGACCCAGTCGCGGCGTTCAGCCTTGGTCTTGCCACCAGCGGTCTTGTCGACCGCGAGCCGCACATTCTCCTCCACGGTCAGCCAGGGCAGGAGCGAATGGTCCTGGAACACGACGGCCCGGTCCGGTCCCGGCGCATCCACGACATCACCGTCGAGGAAGATGACCCCCCGCGTCGGCTTGGTGAGGCCGGCAACGGCATTGAGCAGGGTCGACTTGCCGCAGCCCGAATGGCCGATCAGGGCGACGAACTGCCCCTTTTCGATCGAGAGGTTGATCGTGTCGAGGGCACAGAAGACGCCATCGCGGGTAGGAAACTCTACGGTGATGTCTTCAAGAGCGAGATAGCTGCGCTTTTTCATGGCGATATCCTCCGAAGGGCTCAGGTGCGGGCGACGATACGGCCGACATAGGCAACGATGCGGTCGAGCATGAAGCCGACCAGGCCGATCCAGACGAGCGCAACGATGGTGTCGGTGAGGAGCGAGCTGTTGTAGCTGTCCCAGATGAAGAAGCCGATGCCGGTGCCGCCCTGCACCATTTCGGCAGCGACGATCGCCAGCCAGCTCATGCCGACGCCGATGCGCAGGCCCGTGAACATATGGGGCACCGTGGCGGGCAGCATGATCTTGACGAAATATTCGATCGGGTTGAGCGACAGCACCTTGGCGACATTGCGATAGGCCATCGGGATGTTCTGCACGCCCGCCGCCGTATTGAGAATGACCGGCCAGATCGCGGTGATGAAGATGAGGAAGATCGTCGAAGGCCCGGCCTGCTGGAAAATGGCAAGGCTGATCGGCAGCCACGCCAGCGGCGGCACGGTGCGCAGCACCTGGAAGAGCGGATCGAGCGCCCGATAGGCAAACACGCTCTGCCCGATCAGAATGCCAAGCGCCACGCCGATGACGGCGGAGAAACTATAGCCGATGAGGACCCGGCCGAGGCTGGTCAGGATATGCCCGGCGATACCGACATCGCCATTATCCGCGATGCTGGTCCAGGTGACGCCCTTGAACGGATGGACGATGACCTCATGGCTCTCGGTCCAGACCTTGAGCGGCGACGGGAAGTTCGAGTCCGCCCCGCCGCAGAGCAACTGCCAGACAAGAAGGAGCGCGGCGACCATGAATGCGGTCGGCAGCACCCCTCCCGCAAAGGCTTGCGCCTTCACGAGGAGCGGGTGGCTCGGCTTGGCTATGGGCGCGAACCTGCGGCGCGAAATGGCTTCCTCTGGATAAGGGACGATCACCGCGGAGGTGTCGCCAGGCACGCCCGCCGGTCCTGCCGGCGGGCTGACGTGCGATGTGGTTTGAGCAGCGGCCATGATGGACTTCCTTCGTTCAGACGCGCTTGATGCCAAGGCTGGCGAGATAGGCCTTGGGATTGGCGGGGTTGAAGACCTTGCCGTCGAAGAATTTCTCGACGCCGCGGCTGTCCCCGGCCGGACCCTTGCCGCCCAGCATCGCGGCGGCCTTGCGCCAGATGTCGGAGCGGTTGACCTTGGCGATCACCTCGCTGGTGTTGAGGGTCATGGGCAGCTTGCCCCAGCGCTGGTTCTCGGTGAGGAACCACAGGTCGTGGCTCTTGTACGGGAAGGACGCGAAGCCCGCGAAGAACTTCATCCTGAACGCGGCGTTCGGGAAAGTCCGGCCGTCGCCCATGTTGAAATTGCCCTGCAGGCGATCGGCGATGTCGCTTACCGGCACCTTCAGATAGTCGCGGCCGCCAATCATCATCGCGAGGCGGGAGATATTGGACGGATTGTCGGCCCAGCGCTGCGCCTCAAGCACCGCCGCAGTCAGCGCGACAGCCGCATTGGGATTCGCCGCGACCCAGTCGGACCGCATCGCAAAGCTCTTTTCGGGATGGTTCATCCACATCTGGCCGGTCGAGACGGCGGTGTAGCCGAGACCCTGCGCGACCAGCTGGTCGTTCCAGGGCTCGCCCACGCAGAAGGCGTCCATGGTGTCGGCCTTCATGTTGGCGACCATCTGCGGCGGCGGGATGGTGATGAGGCCGACATCCTTGTCGGGATCGATGCCGCCGGCCGCCAGCCAGTAGCGGATCCACAGGTCGTGGGTGCCGCCGGGGAAGGTCATGGCCATGGTGATCTTCTTGCCCGCGCCCTTGCGCTGCTCGATGACGCCTTTCATCTTGCCGGCGTTGAGATCGGCCTTGGCGGGCAGATATTCCTTGGACACCGAAATCGCCTGGCCGTTGACGTTGAGGCGGGCGAGGATGCTCATCGGCGTCGCCTTGCCGATCGTGCCGAGCGTCAGGAAATAGGGCATCGGCGTCAGGATATGCGCGCCGTCAATGCCGCCGCCGCCGCTGCCGAGAATGAGATTGTCGCGAGTCGCGCCCCAGCTCGCCTGCTTGGCCACCACCACGTCGGGCATGCCATACTTGGCGAACAGGCCGAGTTCCTTGGCGACGATCAGTGGCGTTGCATCGGTGAGCGCGATGAAGCCGAGCTTTGCGCCCTTGACTTCCGGCGCGCCGCCCGCGGCAAATGCCCCGCTCGGAAAGGCGGCCTGTGCCGCGCCCACAACGGCGGCGGTGCCCGTCACCTTGAGCATGGCGCGGCGGCTGATGTTCAGTTCGTCCTTGAAGTCCGACATTAATTTCCCCCTCAGAAGCACAATAGAAAAAGCCGCCACGAACGTCGGTCGATTGACCGGTTCGGGCGGCTTCGTTGCCACACAGATTTCGAAAAGAGACGGTCGCTATATCACCCGCCACCGTTGGCGGAGCGTCCGAGTCCTTGGCCTAGAACTTAATCGGCCAAAATATTTCGGCAAGCCCTTTTTTGCTGCGGTTGCGAAAAACGCAATCAGGGCAGGCTTGCGAGATAGGCTCCAAGGTCGCTCGGATCGAACTGGCGGCCATCAAAAAAGCTGTCATTGCTAAGGGTTAGACGCCCCTGAACAGACCCGACCGACAGCGGGTCGCCGATCGCCCCTTCGACTTTCGCGCTTGCACCAGGCAAAGGCGAATCGCGGCCGGCAAGGGCCGCGCGATAGATATCGGGGCGGAAGACTCGCGCCGCAACCGCCGCGTCTTCAGCGTTCACAGTGCCGCCCTGCCAGCGGACGAGCTGGGTGTAGAGCCACTGTGCCTGGCTGACCCAGGGGAAGTTGGCAGCCTCGCGATACTGGAACATGAAATCGGGAAAATGAATCGGTTCGCCGCCCTGCGCGATCAACAGCCGGTCCGATATGGCGCGCAGGATGATCCCCGCGTCGCCGCCGAGAAATTCGGGGCGGGCGAGAATGGCGGCGTTGGTTTCCCAATTGGCGGGATTGATGAAATGCTGGCCCGCCCGGCGCATCGCCCGGACCAGCATTTCGATCGCGTCGCGCTTTTCGGCAAGGCGGGTTTCCGGCACCGCGATCACCTTTTCCACACCCCGGCGCCAGATCTGCGCGGTCGCCATCACGATCCGGCCCACGCCGCGCTCGACGGCGATGCTGTTCCACGGCTCCCCGACACAGATGCCGTCCACCTCGCCCTCGGCCAGCGCGTCGGCGGCAAAGGGCGGCGGCACCGTGACGATCTCGACATCCCGATCCGGCACGATCCCGCATTCCGCCAGCCAGTAGCGCAGCATGTAATTATGGCTGGAATAGCGATGCACCACGCCAAAGCGGACCGGCCGGCCCTCGGCCTTGCGTATCCTGGCGATGCCGGCAAGGCGCAGGCCGACGCTGCGCGGATCGCCCAGCGCATAGTCGGGCTGTACCGCCAGGGCGAGATCGTTGGCGAACGTGATCGCATTGCCGTTGAGGCCAAGCACGAACGGCACCGCCAGCGGCCGCACCGGCCGGTTGATGCCGAGCGAGGTCGCGATGGCCAGCGGCGCGATCATATGGGCGGCATCGCTATGCCCGTAGAGCAGCCGGTCCAGCACGGTCGCCCAGCTCATGTCGCGCACGAAGCTGAGCGTCAGCCCCTCGTCTTCGGCATAGCCGTGAACCTGGGCTAATATCGGCAATGCCGCGTCGACAAGCGGCAGGAATCCGATGGTCAGAGTTTCGCTCATGCCTTCCCCATCAGTTGTTCAGCGGTGACGAGCGCCTCGGCCACCTGGGCGATACGGCGATTGGCGCTCATCGCGTGGCTGCGCAGCATGGCATAGGCGTCGGGCTCTGCAATGCCATGACGCGCCATCAGCAGGCGCTTCGCCTTGTCGACCAGGTCGCGCTCGGCGAGCCGCTCGCGCGCGTCGTCCAGTTCGGTCTGCAGGCGCGCGAATGCCCGGAACCGGCGAATAGCCAGTTCGAGCACCGGCTTGATCCGCTCCTTGCGCATGCCGTCGACGACATAGGCGGAAATCCCAGCGTCCACCGCCTCGGCAATCGACTGGTCGTCGGACTGGTCGACGAACATGGCAATCGGGCGCGCCACCGCGCGGGAGAGGGCAAAGGTCTCCTCCAGAACGTCGCGGCCCGGATTTTCGAGGTTGATGAGCACGACGTCGGGGGACAGCTCGACCAGCCGCGCGACAAGGCCGCGCCGCTCGACCAGCAGGGTGATGTCGGTCAGGCCCGCCTCACGCAACCCTTCCTCGATCACCGCCGCCCGCGCCGGACTGTCGTCGACGACCGCGATCTTCATGTCTCGGATAGGCTGTTGATGGGGCACATCCGGCTGGTATCAATATCCCGACGCGGCGTAAACCTTGGCCCGATCGCGCCCTGAAGATTGCGCGGATGCCAACCCGCCCTCAAATTTTCTTCAGCCGGCCGGGTCCGTTGGTGGGCCCCATTGGTCCCATGGTGATGGCATTGGCGAATTCGAGCCGGTGCACCAGCGCGCCCGACGCGTCCTCGACGTCGATGTGCTGGTTCAGGTCGATATGGCCATCCAGCGCGTCGGCGCTGATGATCGAGCGCGCTTCCGTGAGCGCGCGCGCGACAATGGCGGGCAGCCCGGCCAGCTCGATCCCGTCGGGATCAATGAGGATGTCGGCGCCATCGCGTAGGTGAAAATAGAAGGTCGGCATAGGAGTGGCTCCTTGGGCGGGAGCACGGGTCTCTCAGCCGCCGATGCCCTTGACGCTGCTCGGCGATGCGCCGTTTTAGCATCCCGTGGGGCGCCATGCGATAGATTAATGATAGCGATGCTAACATATATTGTGTTATATTTTACGATTAAAGGTTAAGGTGCAGATATTGTCGGTCACGTATATGGGCACTGGCGACTGAGAGACACCGGGTGCTCCCGCCCCTTTGCGGGAGAGCATCGTGCAAAACTCCACCAACACGTTGCAGCGGGCGATCAGCAAGCTCGCGCTGCGCTCGCCGATCAGCCCCCAGGACTGCGCCGCCTTCCTTGAGCTGCCGCATGTCGTGCGGACCCTGGAGCCCGCCAGCTATATCATCCGCGAGGGCGATCCGCCCCGGATGTGCGCGGTGCTGCTGTCGGGCTTCGCCTATCGGCAGAAGGTCACCATCGATGGCGCCCGGCAGATCATCGGCCTGAACATCACCGGCGACATGCTCGACCTGCAGAACCTCTATCTCGAGGTGTCCGACCATAATGTGCAGACGCTGACCCGCGCCGATGTGGCCTTCATCCAGCGCAGCGACCTGCAGAGCCTGGCGACCGAGCGCCCTGCGCTGGAGCGCGCCTTCTTCATCGACGCGCTGGTCGACGCGTCGATCTTCCGCGAGTGGATCGTCAATGTCGGGCGCCGCGACGCCAAGACCCGCATCGCCCATATCCTGTGCGAGATGGCCTGCCGGCTCGACGCCTTGGATCTTGCCAATGGCGAGGGCTATGAGCTGCCGATGACCCAGGAGCAGATTGCCGATGCCACCGGCCTCACCTCGGTCCATGTCAACCGCACGATGCGCGTACTCAGCGAACTGGGCCTGATCGAACGCACAAGGCGCTATGTCCGCTTCCCCGACTGGGATCGCCTGCGCCACGCCGCCGACTTCAACGGACGATATCTCCACCTCCAGCCCCCGGTCTGAACGGCAGCTCGGCAGGCGAGACAGGGACCGGCGACTTCGCTAATATCGGTCCCGAGGAGTTTCCGCGTGGACGACTTGCGCAACGAATCTGACACGATGGGATCGGTCGAGGTTCCCGAAGAGAAATATTGGGGCGCGCAGACGCAGCGATCCCGTGACAACTTCAGGATCGGCACCGAAACCATGCCGTTGCCGCTCATTCGCGCGCTGGCCATCGTCAAGCGCGCGGCCGCCGAAATCAATCGCGACCTTGGCAAGCTCCCGCCCGAACTGGCGGATGCGATCATGCGGGCGGCCGATGAGGTCATCGACGGCACCCTGGATGCGCATTTCCCGCTGCTGGTCTGGCAGACCGGCTCGGGCACCCAGACCAACATGAATGTCAACGAGGTGATCGCCAACCGCGCCATCGAGATGCTGGGCGGCCGGAAAGGCTCCAAGGATCCGGTCCATCCCAATGACCATGTCAACATGAGCCAGTCGTCGAACGACAGCGTCCCGACGGCGATCCACATCGCCTGCGTAACCGAGATCGTGCAGCGCCTGATCCCCGCACTCAAGGGACTGCGGGATGCGCTTAGCGAAAAGGCCGATGCGTGGGCCCGGATCATCAAGATCGGCAGAACCCATGCGCAGGACGCCATACCCCTCACCTTGGGCCAGGAATTTTCAGGCTATGTGCAGCAGGTCGAGAACGGCATCGCGCGGGTAGAAAGCACGCTGCCGGGCCTGTCGCAGCTGGCACAGGGCGGCACGGCGGTGGGGACGGGCCTCAATGCGCCCGCCGGCTTTGCGGAGAAGATGGCCGACGCCATCGCACGCCTGACCGGCCATCCCTTCACCAGCGCGCCGAACAAGTTCGAAGCCGTCGCCAGCGAGGATGGCCTGCTGTTCAGCCATGGCGCGATCAACATGTTGGCAACCAGCCTGTTCAAGATCGCCAATGACATCCGCCTGCTGGGCTCGGGGCCCCGTGCCGGTCTCGGCGAATTGTCGCTGCCGGAAAACGAGCCGGGATCCTCGATCATGCCGGGCAAGGTCAACCCGACCCAATGTGAAGCCATGACACAGGTCTGCGTCCAGATTTTCGGCAATCATGCGACGCTCACCTTCGCCAACAGCCAAGGCAATCTGGAGTTGAATGTCTATCGGCCAGTCATGGCCTATAACGTCCTGCAGTCGGTGCGGCTGATGGCCGATGCCGCGTCCAGCTTCACGGACCATCTCGTGCGGGGACTGGAGCCGCGTGAAGACAATATCCGGCGTCATGTGGAGAACTCGCTCATGCTGGCGACCGCGCTGGCGCCCCTGATCGGCTATGACCAGGCCGCCAGCATTGCCAAGGCAGCGCATCGCAACGGCACCACGCTGCGCGAGGAGGCCGTAGGCGGCGGCTATGTCACGGCGGAGCAGTTCGACGATATCATGCGCCCCGAAAAGATGCTCGGCTCGCCCGATCTTTCCTAGGGCCTAATGACTTGAGGTGGGATCATACCCCATCCGTTCGCTTCGAGCCCTTCGACTGCCCGCGGTAAGTGCGGCGATCAACGAGATGGCACCTTGCCTGTCGGATCAGCCGTGAAATTCGCTTGCCGAGCGGAGGCGGCGGCCGCCAGCGCGCCGCCTCTCTTGTCCTGTCCTGGGTTAGGGCAGCGTTGCCTTGAAATTCATGACAGCGGCATATTTCGGCGCATTGCTGGCGGGCTGCCCGGGATATTCCTGAAGGCCCCAGGCGCCATATTGGGTAATGAAGGCCGCATCCGCGAACAGGGTGTTCAAGTCACCGAATTGCTGCTGCCATTGGGTCAGGAACTGGGTGTAAAGTTGGCCCATGCGCGGATCTCGGTTCAGTACGCCCACCATTGTGACATTGGTGGAAGAGACGACATGCTGTCCGCCTTCATAGGTTATGAAGCGCTTGCCGTAGCTGCGCACAAGGTCGGCATTGGCTTGGGTCTCCGAAATTGTCGTGGCGAGCTTGGTCGACAATTGAGAGAATAGCTGGTCCGTATCGGCGATTGTCGCGGTGGCGTTCGTCCCGTTGAGCAGGCCGTCGCCGAAATAGGGCGCGGTTGCAAAGGCGTCGGTGTAGGCGGCTGTGTCGCCATATTTGAGGATCATGCCATTGACCCACGCGCTCTGATTCATACCGGCCGTTACGCGCACGAGGCGGTCCGGCTCAGCGGCAAACACGTCCGTCCAGATCTTTAGAGCCCAGGCCGTCTTTTGCGAATAGCGGAACAGCTGGGCCACGAATGGATCGGCGGACAGGCCGGCGGCGACGCCTTCATTGCGCGCCTGTGTGGCGACAGGATAGAACATGTTCCACACTTCGTTGGACATCTCGACATAGACCTTGCGGCCCGGCGACAGATTATCCCGGACATAGGTGGCAAAGTTGCGGACATATTCCTCATCCGCATTCCATGGCAACGAGAACCAGGGGTCGATGTTGGACTGGTTCGCGAGGGCGACCATCATTTCGAGTGGCACGCCGTCGGGACCACGCAAGAGTTCGCCCGACGCCCTGGCGCGTGTTGCCCAGGTCACAGACTTGTTTGCCTCCACTTCCTGCCATTTCATGAAGCGGGCAACCTTGTACTTGCTCACTTCCTGGACAAAAGCAGGGTCGAACAATGCGGTCGGCGAGGCCGATGCCTCGCGGCAGTCCACCTTGCGGACAGGGTTACTGGGGTCCGTGCGGGTGATAGACAGGAATGCCGGCTTGATCTGCGTCGAGGGCACCCAGCTGCTCGGCGGCGTCCATGTGAACGTCAGCGAATTGCCCGACCGGCTGATCCCGGTAATGGTCGTGTTGCCAATGTCGATCGTGCCACTGCCGACAAAGGTACAGCGGATCTGGACCGGTGTGCCGGCATAGATACCGTTGGGGACGGTCAGGATCCGTATCGCCCGTTCGCCGGTGTCGAGATAGGTGACGACCTGGTCAGCATCAAGATGATCGACCGGCATGTTTGCCCATCCAGAAGTGGCACTGGTATAATACCAGGATGAGCCAATCAGCAGGTTCGAGAAGCTGCGTTGAGGACTGAAATAGGTAGGCTGGGTAAGATTGATGCCAAGCTGGGTCGCCGGCACGCCTGTCGTCGTGGTTGGCTGGGTGGTGGTGGTGGATGAGGTGGTGGTTGTGGTCGACGTCGAAGTGGTTGTCGTCGTCGGTATGGTAGTCACTGTCCCGGAAGACGTCGCCCAGTGCCCTTTGGTTTTAATCAATGCATTGGCTGCAATTGCGCTGCCGATAGTGAAGGTTATGAACAATGTAAAAAGTGCAGCCGACTGGTGATCCTTTACCGGACGCTTTTTTTGATTGTTCATGATTGATAATTCCCACTTTGTACAAGTGGCCCCCGCCACGATTTCTCCCGTGTAATGGCATCCCGACTAAGGGAAGCTTGCCGTATAAGGTTAAACCGAAGGGAACTATGACACCGTCAGAGTGGACAACGGCGGCGCGCCTGGCTGAGCCCGGCCGGCCAGCCCGTTCCGCTGTTCGCGCGCGCGACTGTTCGTCTGTGGTGGCACCGGTTCGGCCCGGCCTTCGCCGGTGAGATTCGGGGTCGGCGAGTGTTGTTGCGGCGGGGAATCCCGAAAGTCAGATCCGATAAGCCAGGCCCAGCGGAGCCACGCCCGGGTCCGAGGCGGCTCGCTGGCCCGCAGCAAGTTGAGCGTTGGCGAACAGGTCGGTCGTAACCTCCAAGCTTACCGACCAGTCGCGCACGCACAGGCGTCGACGATATCGGGGCGATCCCGCGCTATGTCACAAGCCCGTCAATTCAACCATCGATCAGCTTCAGCGGATTGGGCTTAGGCTCGGCGACCCTGAACAAGGTGTTCCTGTCGCGATGCCGGAAGACCTCGGCCTGTCCCCGCACCGCCAGCATCGTATCGGATACATAGCTCCATGAACCGTCGGGGTTGAAGGTGACTTCGATGGTGTAGGAATCGGTCCGGAAGGCCTGTTCGAGAAATGTCGTCGAGCATATGCCGTAGTCGGTCTGTCCGCGCGTGGCGGAAAGCGTGAGGAATGTTGTTTCCGGCGATGCGTGACCGGAGGCCAGCGCCACCTGGCCGCGGGGGATCGAGACACTCTGCAGGACCATGCCTGTCGCCGGCTCCCAAAGCCAGTACCCTACCTGGTCGTGGAAGGTGATAGCCTCGTCCGGTGTGTTGATATGGACATGATAGCGCAGACCGTACAGCAGCTGCGGGCCATTGGCTTGCGGGTCGATTGGCCACATTTCGATCCGCTCGCGGTACACTCTTTGCTCCGGGCCATCGGCCTTGGGATTGATGTCCACGCCGCGGTCGCCTTCCCAGATACCGGCCAGGCGCCGCAAGGGGCCAAGGTTGGCCAGAGTATCGGGATCGACATTGGCTGGTTCGGTAAAGATGTCTTCCGGGAATTCAGGCACCGACATTCTCCTTTTCTGTCCCCGATATGGCCTGAATATCGCTGCAAATCGAGGGCTGTCGGCGCGCTTCTTTTGCGTCATTGCGGAGTCAGATCGCCAAATTCCCTGATGTCCATAGCGGCGCCTGCTCAGAGGCGGACGCGCGCTCCGAAGCCGATTTCCCGCGGCCGTGCAGAATAGAAACTATCGGCCGCGGACGATGATTGTCCACCATTGGCGTAGTAGGTATTGGTGACGTTGGTCGCATAGACCGACAACTCGACAGGGCTGCGCTCGGGCGTGAATGCCACGCGCAGGTCGAGCGTGTGGTATGGCTTCTGCGCCAGGCGTCCACTGGCCGCCAGGACCACCCTGCTGCTGTAGTAGTAGTTCGCGGAGAACGATGCCTCTCCGCCGAGGAGCGGGGTGGTATAGTTCGCGCCAAGGTTCACCGTGACCTCAGGCGCCCGGACCAGGCGGGTGCCTGACAAGTTGACGAAAGCATTTTCCAGCGACGTACCTGCGGCGTTGGGGCGGACGATCGCGGCGTTGAGGTACTCCGTATACTTTGCCTCCGGCATCCACGAAATTCCGGAGTTCAAGGTCAAACGCGATCCGATCTTTCCGCTGACGCTCAACTCCGCTCCGCTTACCTTTGCCTTGCCCGCGTTCTGAAGCGACGACGTCGCCGTGTTGATGTCCAGCGAGGACAGCTGAATGTCGGTGTAATTGTAGTGGAACGCTGCGGCGGTCAGCAATATCCGGCCCTGCGCGAGGGGCATCTTCAAGCCGCCTTCCAGTGCGCGGATCTTCTCTGGCCGAGTCACCGGAGTTGTTGGCGAAAGCGACGGGTAGGCGCCGCTCTTGAAGCCGGTGCTGTAGGTCACATACACATTGGCGTCGTCGTCGTTCAGGGTGTACCGTGCGCTCACGCGCGCGCTGACGTTGGAAAACCGGTCACGCCTGTCGTTGGTGAATGCCGGCACGCGCGAGACCCCATAATTGTGCTTGCGCTCATCGGTGTAGCGAAGACCGCCGATGAGCTGGAGCCGGGGAGTAGGCCGCAGGGTTAGCTCCCCGAATCCGGCGAGGGAATGGACGGCGGTATGCTGGTCGTAGCTAGTAACGATTGTCGACGGTTGGAAAGTCAGCTTCAGGTTGCAGGCGCAATTCGTCACATCGTAGTAAAATACGCCGCCTGCGAAGTCGGCGATGCCGCCGAAGTCGGTCGTGAGGGTGACCTCCTGGCTGAATGCCTTCGTGCGATACGGCGCTTCTAGAACCGCCTGGTTCAGGTAAGTATTGTCGAAATCAAGTACGTTGCCGCTCTTGATGTCGTTGTAGGCCGTGATCGAACTTACGAGAAGATGGGGGGTTGCCTGCCACTTGGCGGTGAGGCTCACACCGTCGCTCTTCACATGGTTGGTCGGCTCGAACGTGCGAGAGGACTCCCATGGTCCAGTGCTGCGGAAGCCCGTCAGATTGCCGATCGTCGCAGACAGATTCGTATTGCGTGGTGACAGGAAGTACGATGCCTTGCTGTCGGAATGATCCAGAGCAAGAGTGGCTGTGAAATCGGTTGATGGCTGCCAAGCGATCTTGGAGCGGGCGGAAAACGACCTCGACCTCCCGATCTTTCCGCCCATCCACAACGGGTTCTTGTTGGTGATATACCCATCATCCTGGAAGTAGTAGATGGCTGCATCTGCGGAGATCGTACTCGTGAGTCCGCCGGTTACGTATAGTTGCCCGCGGCGCGCCTGGAAGCTGGGACTGTAATCGACACTGGCATCCAATGACGCGGTTTGCGATGGGGCCTTGGTGATCACCCGAATTGCGCCGCCCGTGGCATTGCGGCCGAACAGGGTTCCTTGCGGGCCTTTTAGGACCTCGATCCTCTCAATATTATTTAATGAAAACAGGCCGGCGGTGGGGGTGGAGACATAAACGCCATCGACATAGAGGGCGACGTTCGTCTCATCGCCGACGGCGTTGCCGGTGGAGCTGATGCCGCGGATGGCGACGGAAAAATTGAATCCTTGGCTGACGGCGACCAGACCCGGCGTGACCTTGGCTAGCGAGATCGTGCTGCTGACGCCGGCTGTGGTCAACGCGGGGGCGTCGATGGCGGAGATGGAAATTGGCACCTGGCTGAGCCGCTCGCTGCGCCGCTGAGCCGTGACTACAATGTCCCCGTTTTGATCGGAGTTGGCTGTGGCCGTGTCACTACCGGGTTGCGCGACAGTTTCCTGCGCCATGGCGCTTTCGACCCAGAGCCCCGTCAATCCCGTGCACAACAACCCTGCCCCAAGAATTGCTCGCATAAACCCTCCCCTGGCACGCTTAGTTATGGTTTTTGTATCGTAGCCGAGCCTAGCGCCTCAACGAGCGGCGTCAACGAGCGGCGTCGGCGGCACTCCATATTACAAATAGACGCAATGTGGGCGCTCGGCTTGACAGCTCCGGTCCAATAGATCTGCCCGCGCAGTGCGAAGCCGTTCCGTACTCTTGCGTTCGTGGCGCCACGGGGTGCGGTGAACCCGCCGTGACAGTAGTGGCTCGTCAAGCCTGGCCCGCCGGTCACAGGCCCACCGGGAGACCGTTCTCATCTGCCCCCCCCCGGCGAGGACCGCACGCCTCGGCGGATGCGGCAGATTGCCGCCCATCGGGCATTCTCGATCATGGAAGCGGACGGTCCGGCGCCGCTTGCGCCGCGCGCGACTCGGCAAACATGGATCGCCGGGCCTTGCCGGCTTCATCGCGCAACGGCTCGTCAACGAACTCGAACGTCTTGGGAATCTTGAAGGATGCCAGCCGCTCTCGCAGGTGGTCGCGCAACGCCTCGACGCTCAGGCTCTTGCTCGGCGTGGACGGCTGAATCAGGGCGTGGACGCGATGGCCCCAGTCGGGATCGGGCAATCCAACGACAAGGCTCGAGGCGACGTCGGGATGCTCATCGAGAGCGCCTTCGACCTCGGCCGGGTAGACGTTTGCGCCACCAGTGATGATCATGTCCTTGCGCCGGTCGAGCAGGTAAAGATAGCCTTCGGCATCCACGTAGCCGAAGTCTCCAAGGCTTATCAGGCCCGAGCGAGTGGTGGGCTCCGCCCCGATATAGTGAAATCCGGGGTCGTCACTTGCGGGGGCCATGAAGATCTCGCCGGCCTCGCCGGGCCCGCACGGCTGGCCGTTCTCATCGAGCACTGCCATTCTGTATCCTGGATTGCACCGCCCAACCGACCCCTTGTGCGCCAGCCATTCGTTGCCGTCGATGGTCGTTCCGCCGTTGCCTTCCGAGCCGCCATAGCTTTCAAAGATGCGGTCGGGACCCAGCCACTGGATCCAGGCTTCCTTGAGCCACTGCGGACACATGGACGCCATGTGCCACACGTGCCGAAGGCTGGAGAGGTGATAGCGGCCCCGGGTCTCTGCCGGCAGCCGCCAGATCCGGTGCATCATGGTGGGCACAAGATTGATCCACTGGACACGGTGTGCATCGATCAGCGCCAGGGTGCGCTCCGGTTCAAACCCTCCCGCCTCAACCACATGCGACCCGGAGAACATGTGGCACACGGCCAGGTTGAACGGCGCGTTATGGTATAGCGGTCCGACATTGATCACGCGGCTGCCCGGTTCCGCTCCGAACACGGCACTCGACGGATCCCAGCTGCGGACGAGGTGGCTGACTATGACCTTCGGCCGGCCCGTGCTGCCGCCGCTGGTGCTGGCTTTCCAGTATTCCAGCGGAGCGTCCGGCAGCGGGTCGGCACTGTGCGCGTCGCCAAGGATCAGGCCTTGATCACCGAATGCGACGCCTGGCAAGCAGCCCCCGGCAGCGTCGATCACCATGCGTGGCGCGAGAACGTCCAGAATGGCCCGCAACTCGGCCGCCGGCATCTTCTGTGACAGCGGGGCTGGGGTGGCGCCGATCTTCCACAGGGCAAAGGCCAGCTGAAACATCGGGACGCCATTCGGCAACATCAGCGCCACAAAGTCGCCCTGGCGCACGCCAGCCGCGGTCAATATTCGCGCCAAGCGATTGGTCTCGACATCAAACTCGCCGAATCCGATCGTGCGATCGCCGAAAGTGAGCATCGGACGGTTCGGTTCTCGTTGACCATGATGGGCAAGGATGCGCCCCAACGGCACGTGGGTCGCGGCGCTGGCAGATGCCGGAGTGAACTGGCTGGCGATGGACATGATCGAACCTGAGACCTGGGCAAGTTAACGAGGGTAGACTTCAGTGGCAGCGCGCTGGCCGCAGAACGGCGCTTACTGCGTTCCCCCACTCATCACTGTGACCTTTACCCCGCGGACCGGATCGTGCCCGATTGAGCGCTGCCGGCGTGCCGGACCGCACCGCTTGAGGATCCTGCTCACGGCAACTGGCCTTCGTTCCGATCTTCTACGCATCGCGGGATTCCTGCTTCGGCTGATTTCGCTGAAGTGAACGACGGCGGTGATCATCTGACAATCCCCAAATGCCAGCGCCAATCAGATTACGCAGACGTGGAAAAGCAGGGCGACCGCGGAAGCATATCCCCGTCCGACAATACTCACCCGTCAGTGATGCGGGAAAACCTGAAATTGCTGCAATGAGCTAAGCAGTGCCGACGCGAAACTGGTTTCATTTCTGTCGATCACTTCGGCCGGTGCGCCGATGCCCAGGTAAATAAACTGGTCGGCGGGCGGCAGCGTGACCGCGACCATGCCCCACCCTTCGAATTCGGAACTCCGGGTCGCCGCATATCCGTCCCGCCGGATCTTCTCGATCTCGTCGTTCAGACCACTTATCTGTCGCCGAGGCTCGAGTTCCGCGTTGATGCGGCGGATCATCAGTTGCCGCTCCCGTTCACTCATTTGCGCAAGCGATAGCCTTCCGAACGCGCTGGTCGTCAGTGGAACGGTAAGCCCAAAGGGCACGTGCGCGCGTTCGGGGTTGGTAGCAGGCATATTGTAGATGAAGTTAATCGAGACACCAATCCGCATTCCCAGCGCCACGGTTTCGCCGGTCTGCGCTCTGAGCTGATCCATTACGTCGTAGATCGATCCCTTGGCCCAGGCCGGTGCACTTCTGGCTGCGCCCAGCATCATCAATTTGGGCGTGGTGAAGTACCGGCGTGTGGACCTGTCCTTACGGATGACGCCGATATCGCACATGCACTTCAGGAGCTGTGCCGTGCTGGAGATCGGGTATCCAAGATCCCGCGCGATCTCGGACAAGGGCAGGCCACCACGACATACGTCGAGATATTCAATTATCTCAAACACTCGCACGGCCGATTTGACGGACCCCGGGGGGAGGTGGTCATCGCTCAAGTCAAAGCCCTCTCCTTTGACGTGTGGTGCCCGGTGCGCTGCCCGGCTGAAGGCCGGGCAGAAGCCCCAGAACGGGGCTACCGGCCGCGCAACGCTGTCATTTTCTTCTTTTGGATTAGTTTAGGATTAGCTTTGGGTTCGTCAAGCGCTTGCGTCAGGCCATATCGTATATGTGACGCCGGCGGCGCGGTCCGAACGGACCATTGGCTTGATCTGCCTCCTGAGGGCGGTGTGCGGTCGACTGACCTCGTCAGTACGGAAAGTGTCTTGGGCGGGCGGATATCGTGGCGCACAAAGCACCGCACGGGATCCGCTGCCCGATCATCGCGGGCCACGCCGAAAGGTACGGCAGCATCCGCGAAAACTGGGCCTGCATGCAGGAGCCGATGGCACCGCGAGCCGGCCGATCCGGCCCCATCGCGCGGGTGAATTGCGTTGCGTCGCTGGTCCGGGCAACCGGCCCGGCCTGTGCCAAGGCGCAGTTTACCCTGTGCGGCTGGTGCAAGCAGCCAGCCGAAGGCCAACGCTTCTTGCCGAGAAGCTCCTGCCGCAATCCCGGCGATGCAATCCAACGTCATCTGGCTCTAGATCGTCCCCTGCTGGCGAAGTGCATCGATGTCCTCGCCGCTTAATCCCAGGCGCTCAGTCAGCACCCGTTCGGTGTCTGCGCCGAGATCAGGGGGCGGCGCATAATTCTCGATGGGGTTGGCTGAAAAGTTGAGCGGGCTCCCCACCAGATCGAGGGATCCGGATTTCGGATGAGGAACGGTGCGTCGCATCGATCGAGACCGGACCTGAGGGTCCTCGAAAACCTCCTTCAGGTCGTTGACCGGGCCGGCCGGCACCCCTGCGTCGTCCAGCAGATCGGTCCACTCGATCGCAGTGCGGCCCTTGAACTCGTCGCGTAGCTCTTCGTTGAGGACCTGCCGATGGGCGATGCGCGAAGCGACACTCGAGAAGCGCTTGTCCTGTATCAGATCAGGCCGGTCGATGGTTCTGCAGAGCGCGGCGAAGTGCTGGTTTGCCCCGCCGACTATGTAGATCGAGCCCTCCGCGCATTGGTAAGTCGATGACGGGGCACCGGCGAAACTTCCGTTCCCTTGCCGGGCAGGAACCTCGCCGGTCATCAGGTAAAGTTGCGCTACGTGGGAAAGCGAGGCGATCGCACTGTCGAGCAACGCTACATCGATCTGCTGTCCCTTGCCCGTGCGCTCGCTTTCCCGGAGTGCCGCCAAGATGCCGATCACGGCCTGATAGGCAGTGATGACGTCGACGATCGAAACGCCGACCCGCAATGGTCCTTCGCCAGGGGAACCATCAGGCTGGCCAATAAGGCTCATCAAGCCGCTCATCGCCTGGAACACCCCATCGAACCCCGGACGGTGAGCCAACGGCCCCTCCTGCCCGAACCCGCTGATGGAGCAGTAGACCAAGCGTGGGTTGATCTGGTGGACCGATGCGAAATCCAGCCCGTACTTTGCCAGTGCGCCAGCCTTGAAATTCTCGATCAGGACATCCGCGCCGGCGATCAGATCCTTGAGGATTTTCAAGCCCGCGGGCTGCGCATAATCAATCGTCACCGACTTCTTGTTTCGGTTGGCAGACAGGAAGAAGGCGGTTTGATCCAGGTTGTTGCCATCGGCGTCCTTCAAGAAGGGTGGACCGTACGCCCGGGCATCGTCGCCGACGTTTGGCCGCTCAATCTTGAGAACTTCGGCGCCCATATCCGCAAGGTATTGGCCTGCGAGAGGTGCGGCAAGGACCCGCCCCAGGTCCAACACCACCACTCCGTCGAGAAGCCCTTTGGTCATACGCCATCTCCTTGTGTTTTGCCGGAACCGTGATGTCTCCTGTATTCAGGCTGTCGACCGCTCGGCAATCGGGGCAGTCTTATGGTTCTATGGCATGTTGACGAGACCATGCCTCGCTTTTCACATATATGGAATGGTCTGGCGCGGGTTGAAGCTGTGGTCACGGTGCGGCATCCAGTCGCCTAATTAGCGTACAGGCATAATAAGTGCCGGGAAAGTCGACGCGAATATTCGCGCCGTACTGAGGGATATAATAACCAGGGGTGGAGGGTTTATGAACAGATTGTGCCAGGCCTCTTTGGCATCATGCCTGCTTGGCGTTGTCGCCGTTCAACAGCCGGTACTTGCTCAGGAGAGCGATCCTACGGCCCGAGGTGGTGCGGAAGCAACCGATCAGTCCCTTCCCGACATCGTGGTGACCGCCACCCGCCGCGCGCAAAGCCTCCAGCATGTTCCTGCCACGGTTGCTGCATTCAGCGGCGATCAGCTGGTGAGCGCCGGCATTTCCAAAACCACCGGACTGGAACAGGTGACGCCCGGTCTGGTGATCGGACAAACCGCCAACGCGGTCCAACCGACAATCCGCGGCGTGGGTACACGGGGCGCCGGCCAAGGCGATGAGTCCAACATCGCCATGTACATCGACGGCGTCTACCAGCCATCGATGCTGAACAACAATTTCGATCTGCTCAACATCGAGCGGGTGGAAGTGTTGAAGGGCCCGCAGGGTACGCTGTTCGGCCGCAACGCCACAGGCGGCGCGATCAATGTCATTACCCGTAAGCCTAGCCAGACTTTCTCCGGCTCTGCCGAAGCCAGTTATGGACGCTATGATACGGTGACGGGATCCGCTTATCTTACCGGCCCCCTCGCCACTTCGATCTCGGCCGATCTGGCAACCATTTACTCTCGCACCGACGGCTACATCGATGATCTGGTTCGCGGCGGCAAGACGGATGAGGGCTACAATTTTGCGGTACGTTCACGCCTGAGAGTGCAACCGACCGACGCGATCGACTTCGTTCTGGCAGGGTCATACGCGAAAGCGCACGATCGGTCGCCGTTCGCGTTTCAGCCGATCAACAACAACACCCGAGCCCGAGTAACCACGCCGGGCGTTCTATTGCCCAGCCGCCTTCGGCAGACTGCGGCAGGAATTCAACCTGACGGTCGCAGCCGGCAATGGGACATCAACCTGACGGGGTCTATCGATCTCGGGTCAGTGTCGCTCGAGACATCTACGGACTATCAGAACAATCGCTCGTCCTTCCTCACGGACAGCGATGCCACGCCGGCAAACCTGGGATCGCAGGATGCTCGCATTCAGTATACCCGAGCGTGGTCTCAGGAACTGCGTCTGCTTTCGCAGGGTAAAGGCCGCTTTCAGTGGGTTATCGGCGGAATGGCCTTTCAGTCGGTCGCCGGGTACGACAACTACTTTTCGAATGTCACCACCCTCATCAAGGGCGTGCAGCGCTCCCGGGCTTATTCGGGGTTCGGCGAAGCGACCTTGGAGGCTGTCGATCACCTCTTCTTGACGGCTGGCTTGCGCTACAGCAACGAGACGCGCATCTTTGATCCCTTCGTCAATGTTGCATTCCCGCGCCAGAGCAGGACGTTTCGCCGGTGGTCTCCGAAGGCTGCCATCCGCTATGAGTTCTCTCCGGACGCGGACGTTTATTTCAGCTACACGGAAGGCTTCAAGAGCGGGGTTTACAACGCGACGACGGTGCAACTCACGCCAGTCAACGAAGAAGTCGTTCGGTCGTTCGAGGCGGGCCTGAAGCTGCGGCCGGCACCTTGGGCTCGGGCGAACTTCTCGGCCTTCCACTACGACTATACGGGGTTGCAATTGCAGACTCGCGATGGGTTGACGGGGCTGTCGCTGTTCCAGAATGCCGGCAAGGCCAAAATCGACGGCGCGGAAGCGGAGGTGGACCTTGCGCCTGGTGGCGGGTTCTCCCTGCGGCTCGGCGCAGCCTGGTCTCATGGTCGGTTTACCGACTTCCGCAATGCCCAGGTCACCGTTCCGGTCGTGGTCAACGGAACGGCAGTAGGCGGAAACACTCAGGTACTGGCCGATGTCACGGGCAAGGACCTGATCCGCGCACCGCGGTTTACGGCGACCGCCGCGCCCAGCTTGGCGGTTCCGGCCGGATCAGGCGAACTCCGATTCAACGCTAACCTCAACTACAACAGCGGCTATTCTCTCGACGTATTGAACCGCGTAAAGCAACCGTCGTATCTTTGGGCTAATGCGAACGTCTCCTATGTCTCGGCGGGCGATCGCTTCCGCGTTACCGCATGGGCCGAAAACCTCTTCAACGAGGATGTGGTCCTGTTCTTCACCACGTCGGCGACCGGGGATTTCGCGTCGTACCGCAAACCGGTTACGTATGGGGTGACGATCGCAACCAAGTTCTGACCGGCCGGGCGGTGCCACTTCGTTGCGCAACTGCGGCCTGCCAGAACTCGGAAGGGGTTCCCTTGTGAATAGCTCGTCTGCAGGATCGGCTGCAACAGGAGCCCTTTCCCCGTTCCAGACGTGGATCGCTGTGATCATTCTGACAGTCCTGTATCTGTTCTCGCAGATAGACCGGCTGGCGATCAACATGGCGGTGACTCCGATCAAGCACGATCTGGGTCTCGCGGATTTTCGAATGGGGCTGATTCTGGGTCCAGCCTTCGCAATTTGCTATGCGATCGCGCCATTCCCGCTCGCGTGGCTCGCCGATCGCTCCAATCGCCGCATGGTGCTCTTCTGGTGCATCTTGCTATGGGCCACTGCAGTATGCGCTACGGCGCTAACCTGGTCGTTTGAATCGATGTTTGTCGCCAGAATGCTTACCGGCATCGGCGAGGCGGCGTTGATGCCGTGTGCTTACGTGATGATCAGTCGGCTGTTCCCTCCGGATCGTCTGTCCTTCGCGTTGTCGGTTTTCTCGCTGGGTACGGTGGGTGGGATCGCCCTCGGTTTCGGTCTTGGTGGATGGCTCGTGGGAATTGCCGGGTCGGGTCTGGAATGGCCGATCGTCGGACAATTGGCGCCGTGGCGGTCACTGTTTCTCATCGTCGGCCTTCCGTGTTTCGCCCTGGCCTTCCTGCTTTACTTTGTGCCCGATGCAACGGATCAACAAGCCCCATCTCATGCCGGGGGGCACACTGAAGGGTTCACTTCGTACCTCCTGAAACACAAGCGTGCCGCCATGGCGATTCTCCTGGGGTTCGGGATCTCTGCCTACAACACGGGTGCGATCCTGGCGTGGCTGCCCAGCTATACGCTTGAGCGGTTTGGCTGGGGCCCGGCAGTGTCTGGTCCAATTCTCGGAGCGATGGTTGTCATTGTCGCCACGATCGGCAAGCTCGGGTCAGGCGTGGCGGTAGATATGGCCTTTCGCCGAGGTATCATCGATGCACACCCCCGATACCTGCTCGCCATGTATTTTCTGTCCGGACCGCTTTTGGTGGCGGCTTTCTTCGTTGACAGCGCCGGGTTGTTTGTTGCGTTCGTTGCGGCATGGTTTCTGTTCGGGTTCCCGGTGGGCGGGTATGGGCCGGCTCTTATCCAGTTGATGGCCCCAGTCCAGTTTCGCACGCGAGCCTCCGCAGGATTCACGTTTTCAATGGCGGCGATCGGGGCGGGACTGGGGCCGCTTTCCGTTGGGTTCTTCTCGCAGTACGTGTTCGACAGCGGCAAACTGGGCCTAGCGGTCGCAACCTCCGTGGCGCTGGCCCTGCCCATCGCGGTGTTGTCTCTGGTGCTTGCTTTGCCGCAGATCAGGCGCATGGTTCAGGAAAATGCCAGCCAAGGCCGGGACGACAGCGCCTGAATCGCCCCGGAAATGGCAGGCTGCCGGGCAGACCGCGCGAATGGCAACGGGTGAGGCCTTCGGGTAAACGAAGGCTCACCGGGCAAGTCCGGACTCGCCGCCCGCGCGCCTGCCCGACCAGGCCAAGGAGGTTGAAGCAATGAAGCTAGGAATTGGACTGGGATTTTCCGGGCCGACGATGGATTTCCGGTTCGACATGGTCGAACGCGCAGAACGCCTGGGTTTCGCGTCGGTGTGGGTATCGGAAACATACGGAAGCGATGCACTCACGCCGCTCGCGTTCATCGGCGCACGTACCAAGCACATCAAACTGGGTACGAGCGTCGCGCAGCTGGCCGCTCGGACCCCCGCCAACCTGGCGATGAGCGCGCAGACCATTGATGCTATGGCCGGGGAAGGGCGCATGATCGTTGGACTCGGCATGTCCGGGCCGCAGGTCGTGGAGGGCTGGTATGGACGGCCCTGGGGCAAGCCGAACTACATGATACGCGACTATGTCGCGATCATGAAGAAGATCTGGAAGCGGGAGCATCCACTGACCCACGCCGGCCGGCAGATCTCTCTTCCGTTCACCGGAGAAGGTGGGCTGGGCGTCGGGAAGCCTCTCAAGAGCATCCTGCACGGCAACCCCGACATTCCCGTGTATCTTGGCACATCGAGCGAGCTGAATATCGCCATGACAGCTGAAATAGCGGACGGATGGCTGCTGATGCACTTCGCGCCCGGCGATTTGGATCACCATCGGCCGGTGCTGGAGCGTGGGCTGGCGCGCCGAACGGACGGCATGACGTTCGAAAGGTTTGTGAAGCATGCGGTCTTGCAGGTGGTGATCGCGAAGGATGTCAAAGAAGCGATTGGGAAGGCCAAGGCCGGGATCGCGTTGTATGTCGGTGGCATGGGCTCCCCGGCGATGAACTTCCACAAGGATGCCATGGTGCGCCGCGGCTATGCCGATGCGGCCGCCCGAATTCAGGAGCTGTGGCTTGCTGGTTACAAGGAGGAAGCGGCGGACGCCGTGCCTGACGAATTCGTCGACAGCCAGCAACTGGTCGGGCCACCCGCACGTATCCTGGAACGCTGGCCGGCTTGGCGTGACAGCGGCTTGACGAGCCTCCATATCACCCGGGCCTCGCCGGAGGTGGTCGAGCTTCTCGGCCGACACGTACTCTGAACGGCTCGCAGAGCTGAATGACGAGGAAGCATGGCTGTTTGAAGCTCGGCGGGCGACTGAATGAAAGAACGAAATCGTCTATCTGAAATTATCCTTGCGGCCAAATGAAATCAAGCTTGGGAGGCGCGAAACGCACTTATCTGTCGTCAGCGACGCAGGGCGCGAACGCCCTCAAAGCGGTAAGGATAGCGCGGACATTGCCGCTGGTCGGAAGGTGATGTTGGTCGGCCAGTCAGGACGACGGCACGGGCATCCGTGTAATCTTCTCGGATATTGAGGAACAGGTCGCGCAGGTCCCGGAACATGGACAACTTCATCGGATTGGCGGGCGGGTTGTTGATGGTGACAACCAGAACACCGGCGTGATCAGCCGACCACTCCGCGCGAATGAGACACTCCGTCAGTCCATTCTCCTGTTTTCTTTGGCGAAGAGACTTCAGGAATGCTTCTCCCGCTCGATCGCTGCTTAGATCAAACCTCGGGAAGAGAGAACCTCTTCAGCCACTCTGAATCCCTCGAGCCCAGCGGGAAGGCCGCAGTAAATTATACTTTGCAGCAGCACCTCGCGGATTTCCTCTGCGGTGGCCCCATTGGTCAGGGCGGTCCCGATGTGAATGCGTAGTTCGTGCTGACGATTGAGTGCGATCATCGTCGCGACGCAGAGCAGGCTGCGCGTCTTGCGCTCCAGTCCCGGCCGCGACCAGATCTCACCAAAGCAATACTCTTCGGAAAGTCTTCTAGCCTCTTCGTTGAAAGCGTTGGTCGAAGCTTCGCGCTTATCGAAGTACTCTTGGCCGACAACTTCCTTGAGGATTTGGCGTCCTGTTTCCCGCATATCAGACATTGGCCGTTTCACCCTGGTGGGCAGACACTTCTACGCCGGCACGACGTTCGAAGTACTGGATGAGCGTTGCGTAATCGGCCGCAGGGTCGCACTCCCCGATCGCTTGTCCAAGGAAATCGAGGGTCGCGTTCATCATCCAGAGAGGCGCATCGTTCGCCAATGCCTCGCTCACACCCAGCTTCGTGTCTTTCAGAAGAAGCTCGGTCGCAAAGCGCGGGGGGAACGTACGAGGCATAACGCATTGTGGTACTTTGTCGGTCGAGATGAAGCTGCGACCGCTCGAAACATTGATCACGTCGAGCATCGTCTCTGCGTCAAGGCCGCCCTTGACCCCTATGACGAGGGCTTCAAAGGTTGCCACCGCATTCGCCGCGCAAAGCATGTTGTTGACGAGCTTCATCTTCTGGCCAAGGCCGGGCTCGTCGCCGATCACGAAGAGATTGCTTCCCAGGAGTCTCAGGACAGGTTCGATAGCCGCACGGGCTTCTGCCGGTCCCGCGATCATCAGAGTAAGGGTGCCTGCCTCAGCAGCACTGACGCCGCCGCTGACGGGTGCGTCAATCAGGACGATACCGTTTTGCGCAAGTGCCATCGCGACCCGGGCGCTCACGACGGATCCGGTAGTAGATAGATCGACGACGATCTTCACGGCGCTACCGTGCAGAATGCCGCCTGCGCCCAGCAGAACCGTCTCGACGATCTCGGGCCGAGGCAGGCTGCACAGCACGATCTCGCACGTATCGGCTATAGCCAGCGGTGAGTTTCCGGCGGTTGCACCCATGCTCGTGAGCCGCTCCACCGCGGCCTCGTCCAGATCGAATACCGAAAGATTGATCTCTGCGTCCACGAGCCGAGCCGCCATGCGCGCGCCCATTTGCCCAAGGCCCACGAAACCAATCTTCGGTATAGCCATAGGAGCAGGATCTTGTAGCTTCACAATCCGAGGGATTTTGTGGGGCGGCCCGAGCTTGAGGAGTTCATCGTTGGGGACAAGTTCAAGCTGGGATTCGATGCCGAGCTGACTTCGGATTTCTGCCTTCAGCCGCTCCTCGAGCGAGGCAAGATCGGGATTATCGGCGTAGCCGACTCGAAGGCGGAGGAAATCTTCGGGGCTTTTTGGACGAACGATCTGGAAAAGGCCCGCCTTTGATTCAGGCTGCGATTCGATAGTCGGCCAGATGCTGATCGGAAGAAGCTGCTTGCCCGCAACGAGGATCTGATCGCCGGCCCTGCCACGGACGCGGAAGCGTGCATGGGTTCGGCCCGACGGGCACTTTTCGCGCGTGAGCCAGACAAGATCCTCGCTACGAAAGCGGATCAGGGGATCGACGGTATTCTGTAGCGGAGTTGCGACCAGTTCACCGAAGGTGCCATCAGGAACCGGAAGACCGGTATCCGGATCGATATGCTCGACGAAAACTTCGTCCTCCCAAGCATATGCTCCGGTGTGATTGGCTGCTTCAAGCGTGATGGTGGCATCACCCAAAGACAGGATCTCGATGATATTCATCTTCCAGCGTTCGGTCAGCGAGCGACCGCGCGGGCCGAGCGGCTCGCCCCCCCAGATGACAGCCTTGCAGCTGGAAAATACCTCGGCAAGATCGATGCCGGTGTCGATCTCGAACTGCTCGAGACCCATCAGCAGGGGTGTCGACAATGCCATAAGCACAGTGGGGCGATAGACGCGGCAAGTCTCCACCAGACGTCCGATCTCAGCCGGAGTATGATCGAAGCAGAGCGGCGTGACGCCGAACTGAAGCAGCGGCGTCAGCGTAGAACCGCGGATCGTGGGATTTATGGTCACCGCGTACTCGCCTGGGCGAATGCCGAGATCCCAGAGGCAGCGATCGAAGCGAGAATCCGCCTGCGGTCCGTGGAGGTCACGACGCGCGAGCAGGGTCGGATCGCCGGTGGTGCCCGAGCTACCCGAGATCGACCGCAACTCGGAGGTAGGAACGCATAGAATCCCACCGAAAGGATCGCCCGTTTCCGCACGGTAATCGCGAATGTCGTCCTTCGTTATGAAGGGTACCAGACGCGAGAAATCGGCGAGCGAGTTGATATCGGAAGGCTTGACGCCCGCTTCGTCCCACTTCTTGCGGACCAGCCCAGCCTTTTCATAAGCAAGTTCGATGACACGCTTGAGAGCGGGAAATTGAAGAGCTTCAATCTGGTCGCGCGGCATGGTCTCGATTTCAGGGTCGAAATACGGGCGTTCGGTTTCCATCACTCTTGCGCTCTTCCTGCTGAACTGATTACGCTCGATCGTTGATCACGAAGTACGGGTGTTGCCGCCCGGATAGTTTCCGCCACCGTATAGCGCATCGAGCTGCTTGTAGTCGATGCCGCCCGTCGCGGTACGCGGCATGTCCTCCCGGAACTCGACCGATGAGGGCTTTTTGTAGGACGCGATGTGTTCCCGGCAATGCTCGATGATGTCCCGCTCGGACGCCTCGCCGCCGGGCCGCAGCACGATGATTGCCTTCACCGTCTGGATCCACTGAGGGTGAGGTACGCCGATGATGCCGCAATCCGCCACCGCGGGATGTCGGCGGATGCATGCCTCTACTTCGGCAGGATAGATATTCTCGACGCCCGATTTGATCATCTGGATCTTCGGCCCGATGAAAGTCAGGCTTCCATCCGCCTCGCGCTTACCCAGATCGTTGGTGTGGTGCCACCCGGAGCGATGCCGCTGCGCATTGAGTTCCGGTCGCCGCCAATACCCGTTCATGACCGTAGGGCCGCGAAAAACAATCTCACCGACCTGACCTGGCTCGACATCGCGATCTTCGTCATCGACGATGCGCATATGGCACAGCGGTGAGGGACGCCCGAAGATGCCGATGGCGTGCCGGCCGTAATCCGGCAGCACGGCCAAGCCCATCACCTCGGTCTGCCCATAGCCGGGGACATGGGTTTCGACGAGTTCGACGGTGACCATTCGGTTCCATTCCTCCGTGTAGGGGATGGAGCGCAGGCTGCTGAGATCGTAGCGCCGATCGTGGTTCAGCTCGATAATCTCGTCCATGGTCTTGCTGACAAGCCAAGTTCGCGTGCACTTCTCTTGGTCGATGGCTTCGGCGATCGATCGTGCATCGCTACGCCGCACAAAGACATTGGTGCCGCCAAGATGGAAGACTGTCAGGCACTGCATCAGAGTGCCGAGATGAAACAGCGGTCCAACGGCCAGAAACACCGTTTCGTTGGATATGCGCTGAGTTGGCGCAAGCACGAGATTCTCAAGGAGGATTGTGTTCTGGCTCAGCATGGCGCCATTCGGCCGGCCGTCGAAGGCAGCCGTGTAGATGATCAGCGCGCCGACGCTGGTGTCGACTTCCCGATGGTCGTTCCGGTCGGGGCGCGAAGCTGCAAGGAGTCCTTCGTAGGAGCCCTCGCCTTCGGCGTCGTGGAGCAGCCACAGCCCATCTTTGAACTTTGCAAGCTCCCGTCCTGCACGGATCTCGTTACCGACTTCTTCTTCCTGCCAAAAGACGACCTTTGGTTCGAGATCATCAATCTGCTCCGCAAGTTCTGATTTGCTCTGCCGCCAATTGGAAGGGCAGAGCATGGCGTTCAGCTGCGAAGCTGCGATCAACAATTCGATGATGCGATGCGAATTCTGCCCGAGCCAGAGAATGCGGTCTCCAGCGCCGACGCCATGGGCTTCGAGAGCGTTGATCAGCCGGTCAACTCGCTCAAGCAGTTCGTCAAAAGTCGTTCGATGGCCACCGCAGGCATTCGCAACCTTGCCGGGGTAAGAGCGGACATGCTCTTCCAGGACGCTGTAGAGCGAAAGGTTACGGATAGCATCAAACATCGGACACTCCAGATGACCCAACAATCACCGAGCCCGACAGACCATCCGGACGCAGCGATGCGTTTACTTAACCACATATTATCCAAGCAGCAGTGCAGTGCTACGGGGATTTTGCCTGACAACAGTTAGGTCAAGCTAGCGTGAACCGATGATTTTCATCGACGGACCCGGCCACCCCCGTCCGCAGCCGGACGACCGGCAATGCGCGGGCGGTCCGGGCCGTGATCAGCAGCTCGCCGTTTACTTCTTCGATAAGCCATTCGTCGGTATCGTAGAAGGTCTCGCCTTCCGGCGATACAAAGCCGAACCCCGGGCCGAATGTCACCATACGCCACGGCGAGAAGCCCAGCGCCTTCAGCCGATCGGCAGCTTTATCGCGAGCGCAGATCAGTCCTGCAGGCGTGAACGCCTTGACCGCATCAAGCTTGAGTGCGTCCATGCCGTCCAAAATTGCTTCAGTGATGCCGAATGCGACTTTGACGGGCAGCCGCCGCATGAACATTTCGGAACGACCGGCATCGAAAATAAAGTTCTCGGCTATCGCAACGCAGCCTTCCAGATCGGACACCGCAATTTCATAAGGCCAGAAATGCGCGTATTCGGAAGACCCCGAAGTGAACATCACTATGGAACCCGCTTCGACACCCATCTTCGTGAACATGCGCGCACCGAACGCGGCATCGGCGTGGACATCGCGGAAACTGACAGGATAGCTTATCACTGCATGCGGGGTACGAATGCACCCGACCATCATGGTGCGTTCGTCGGTGGCCGATCCCATGATCGGCTTTGCAGCTATGTTCATTTATCGCCCTCCTAATGCGCCGGTAATGCCGTGGCGCTCTCTGGCATGAAGCCAGGAGCGCCTACTTAACGACATTTCAGGCGTCTGTAAGCACCTTAGGATTGTCGATCTTAAACAACTTGGCTGCGGTCAGGCCAAGAATGTCGGCCTTCTCGGACTCGCTGATGTCGATGTCGCGGAAGTTTTCCGCAATCACTTCGCGCGAATACGGGAACGAGCCCTCCAAGTGCGGGTAGTCGGTGGCGAACATCAGGGTCTGGTGACCCAGGACGCTACGATTCTCGACCGCTGCGCGATCGTGCGAGAACGCCGCCTTGACCTGCTGCGCGATGATCTCGCTCGGCTTGCGGCTGAGCTTCGGCCGGACATAGTGCAAGTGCGCCGGGTAAATCTCGTCGAGGATCTCGGCCAGATAGTTCAGGTACGACGAACCGCATTCCATCGTCGCCACCGTCAACTTGGGGAAGCGATCCAATCCACCGCTGGATACCAAATAAGCAACGGCATCGATGGGGCCGCGACCAGAAAGCATGTAATTGATCAAAGCCGCGCCAGGACCGCGCTCCATGGTGGTTTCACCGCCAGTGCCCGAATGCAGGATGAGCGGCATCTCCGCGTTCGCGGCGATTTCCCACAATTGATCCCACTGTTCGGAATTGTAGGCCGGAATGTTGCCGGGAAGGCGGCCCGGGATCATCGCCGTGGTGAAACCCAGGTCGACGCAGCGCTTCAGCTCAGCAGCCGCATCCTCGATCGAGCCCATGGGAAGAATCGCCGCAGGGACGAAGATGTCCCGATGGTCCTTGAAGTGTCCGACGACCCAGTCGTTGTAGACGTTGCAAGAAGCAATCTCGAGGTCACGATCGCCCAGGCGAGACGTCATCAAGCCGACGGTGGGGTAAACCACCTCGGCATCCACGCCGTCCTTAATCATGTCCTTGATGCGCAGGTCGATCTCGAAGCGACCGATTTTCTCGTTGCCGGAGACGCCGTCAGCGACCTGCATCTTGAGCAGGGTCACGCCATTGCCGTCGACGAAGAAGTTCTTCTCGTCCTTGCGGGTCATGAGCGCCTTGTCCCGCATGCTGGCCGGCAGATTTTCTGCCCAGAGGTTGCGGGGTTCGACCACGTGTGAGTCGCAGCTGAAGACATAGGGTTTCATGGCAAGCTTCTCCAAACCTCATGCGTTTCTATCAAGCGACCGGTATGGTTTTTGCGGATTTGTGTCAAGCCGCTTAGCCGGACCAACCTTTTCTAATTGACGTCAGTCAGATATATCGCCAGCCTGAGTCGATCAACGAGCAACGGCATAGACGGGCGGAAAGCCTGGCGTGCCAGTCTCTGGATGCGCCGTATACCATGCCTGTTCGACACTTTAGTCGATACCGGCAAAGCGCGCAAAAAGAACAATCAGGAAGAGGATACTGGGCCGATGTCAGCACGCGATACCCTTCTGGGGATGCTGCACGAACCGCAATGCTACACCATGCCGCAAGCCGAGCTTGTGCCCCTGCAGCTTGAAGCGGCGCGAGAGTTATTCGCCGAGCGCCGGCAGCAGTTGCCCATCCTGGATCGACGTGCCCGCGAGGTCGGGATCGAGCGCATCGAGAGCTTTGACGATGTGATCCCGCTGCTCTTCTCGCACACGACGTTCAAGTCCTATCCGAACTCCTTCATGCAGAACGGGCAATGGGATCGGATGACCAAATGGCTGGGCACGCTCACGACCACCTCGATGGACGGGGTAAACCTGGAGGGGATCGTCGATATCGACGACTGGGTCAGTCGCTTGTGGGCGGCGGGGCATCTGGTGAACACGACAAGTGGCACCTCCGGCAAAGTGTCCTTTCTGAATCGCACCCAGGCCGACGACGACTTGCTGCAACGCTATCTTGGGGCACTGTGCTGGCCGGACCCGATTCGTCCCGAGAACAAGCATCACATCTTCTTCATGGGACCTCGCAGTGGCCCGTATCTGCTGCTGATCGCTGCGAACCACGTCGCAAAGCTTTATGGGCGGCCCGATTCCCGGCACTACCTGTCGGACGAGCCCTTACGTCTGACTGACATCACCCGCATGGCGGAGATGCGCTTGAAGATGGCCGAGGGGCGAGCGACCCCCAGCGAGATCGCGGCCCTGGAAGAGAGCGGGCGCGAGAAGGGCGCGCAGATGGCGGAGAGCTTTTCGCAGATGATCGACAAGATCATCGAGTTGCGGCACGAACCCATGATCATCACGGGTGGCTGGCTGCAGATGTGGCAGGTCATGGAGGCGGCGCGGGAGCATGGAGTCTCTGACGGTGAATTCCACCCCGATACGGTCATCCAGAGCGGCGGCGGACTGAAGGGAGCCAACCTGCCGGCGGATTACCGCGAGCAACTGTTCGCTTTCTTCGGCAACGTCCGTACGCAGCAGGGTTTCGGCATGTCCGAGATGTCGGCAGGGTTCCCGATGGACAAGGACGGCTATTATCATCAGGTTCCGTGGATCATCCCATTCGTCCTCGACCGTGAAGGCGTGAAGGCGGCCGGGCCGCGTGAAGGTGTGGTGGAAGGGCGGTTCGCCTATCTCGACCTATCGAACGAAGCGCGATGGAATGGCTTGATCACGGGTGACCGTGTCACCTTGGACTTCCGCGAGACTCGGCCGGAAACCCGGCTTCCGGGCCTCGTCGTGCATCCCAACATCTCGCGATTTGCAAACATCGGCGAAGAAGACAAGATCGGCTGCGCGGGCACGATCGACGCCTACATCAGCGGGGAGATTGGCGCGTGACTCAAATGGAAAACCCAGTGGCAGCAGCAGTAGCCGTCCCGCACTTTGTCAAGGGCAGCCTGATTCGCGGTACCGAAGCGGACTACGGACGCTTCGTGACACCCGCGCTCGAAATCGACAGTCTCGTCTGGTCACGGGCCGAAGCTGGGCCGGCCTTTTCCACGCCGCTGGCGGAGATCATCGAACTGCTCGTCGCCACAGGAGAGCGGATGAAGGCGGATCCTTCAGGCGTGATGGCGGAGGCCTACCACGCGATGGCCGAAGTGGGGGATCTGGATGCTGGCGTTCTCAAGCGCGCATATGACGGGCTGTCGCATCTGTTTTCCCACGATTGGCTCAACTTTCTTGTCGAAGGTGAACTGGGTGCGGATGTTCTCGATGGCTGGCGCCAGGTGCGCGATCCGTCGGGCCGCAACGCCCAGTATCGGGCATTCCCGCCGCGCCTTGTCCACGTGCTGGCGGGCAACGCTCCGGGCGTTGCTGCAATTTCCATCATTCGCGGGGCGCTCACCAAGGGCATAAACCTGCTGAAGCTGCCCTCGAACGATCTGTTCACCGCCACGGCGATCTTGCGCACTATGGCCGAAGTGGCCCCGGATCACCCCGTGGTGAAGAGCTTTTCTGCCGTCTACTGGAAGGGCGGCGATGAGAACGTAGAGAAGTATCTGTTGCGTCCGATCTTCTTCGACAAGCTCGTCGCTTGGGGTGGAGAAGGGTCGCTGCGCAGCGCCAAGAAATATGTGGGCCCGGGATTCGAGCTGGTCGCTTTCGACCCGAAAACTTCGATTTCGATGATCGGCCGCGAAGCGTTTCAGTCTCAGGACGTGCTTGCCCAGGTGGCAGACGCCGCGGCCACAGACAGTTGTCTCTACGACCAGTCGGCCTGCACCTCCAGCCGCTTTCAATTCATCGAAGCCACCGTGGATCAGGCGGAAGCCTATTGCCAATTGCTCCAGGAAGCGATGACGAAGGAGCGGCTTACCGCCTCCGGTGCGCCCGTTCGCGTGCCCCCCGCCTTGCGGGAGGAGATCGATGGGTTGCGGTCGCTAGAGCCGTTCTACAAGGTCTGGGGCGCTTCGGACGGCCGAGGGGTGGTGATCCTCTCGGAAGACCCCGTGGACTTCCACCCCGAAGCAAAGACAGTGAACGTCGTGGCGGTTGCAAAACTGGAAGATGCCTTGCGGTTTGCCAGCGTGGCCACGCAGACTGTCGGCATTTTTCCCGCGGCTCGCAAAATGGACCTCCGCGAGAAGCTGGCTGCCGCCGGAGCGCAACGGATCGTCACGCTTGGGTCCGCGCTGGGAGGCGGCGTAGGCATCCCGCATGATGGCTTCTTTCCGCTGCACAGGCTCGTGAGATGGATCACTGACGAGGGCTGAGGGTAAGTCAGGAAGACGCGGCCGATGGGGGGCATCGATGCGCCGCAGCATGGATGCAGTGCTAGTCTGAAGCTAGGTAGAGGATTGCAGATGATGTCTGGTGAGATCATCGAGAAGCTTCCCGCGCATGTGCCACCGAATCTCGTGATCGAAGAAAATCCATGGCAGAGCGGTCCCATCCAACCCCACGACTGGCTGCGGCAAATCATCGGCGAGAGCGGGTTTCGCTATTCTCTCTATAACCCGCTCACCCACACTCGTGACGAGGGCTGCTGGGTCGCTGCTGGATCAAAAGAGATACGCGCGATCCTGATCGACAACCGTACCTTTGTCAGCAAGGACTCGACCGGCGTCGGCAAGCTGCTTGGCGAAGATCTCGTGTTGGCCCCGCTGGAGTCGGATGCTCCCGATCACCGGCGCTTGCGCGGGATCATTCAGCCGTTCTTCCTGCCGGAGGCGGTCAAGGCGCGGGAGGCTCGCATCCGCGAGCTATCCTTGGAATTCATACAGGAGATCGCGCGGAAAAACGGATGCGAGTTCATCCAGGATTTCGCGGTCAAATTGCCCACCCAGATTTTCATGGAGATAATGGGACTGCCCGTCGCCGATCTTACCATGCTGCTTGAGTGGGAGGATATTGCGATGGGTCGCAAGTCTCCCGACCAGATGGCTGAAACCTGGGCCAGCATAAGGGCCTACCTGGAAGATGCGATCATACAGCGCCGCACCGCTCCGCGGGATGATCTGCTGACCCGCGTCTTACAAGGCACCGCCGAAACCGGCGATGATCCCGAAGCTGAAGCATTGGGAATGGCCATGATCCTGTTTGCGGCCGGACTGGACACCGTCGTGACAGCGCTGGGCTGGCATTTCAAGTTCCTCGCGGAGCATCCGGACGAGCAGGAAAGACTGCGCCAGGACCCGTCATTGATCCCGGCTGCGGTCGACGAGATGCTCAGAGCATTTTCCTTCACAACTCTTACCCGCACGGCCAGTCGCGATGTCGAAATCTCTGGTGTGATGATTAAGGCCGGCGACAAAGTTGTTTGCCCCGTGGCGCTCGGCTCGCGAGACGCGCGGGACTATACTGATCCGGTGGAGGTCGACTTCGACCGCGGCGCGCGCAGACATCTGGCGTTTGGCTTCGGCCAGCACATCTGCATCGGCATGCATCTGGCGCGATTGGAATTGATTACGGCACTTCGATGCTGGCTGGCCAACGTGCCGCCCTTCAGCCTGCCGCCAGGCTACCAGGCGCCTTGGCATGGTGGAGTGAGTCTCGGATTGGACGCCTTGGAATTACGATGGTGACTGCTTTGTGCAGCAGCGAAATCTGAGAGAGAATTTATGAAAGAGAAAGACAAGGTGATCGTGCCGCCAGGCACACTGCAGGACAAAATCATCATCATTACCGGCGCCAGCCAGGGTGTCGGGCTCGCTGCAGCTTATGGTTTTGCGAAGGCCGGAGCGACCGTAGTGATCTGCGCCCGCCGCGGCTCTATCGTTGAAGCCGTCGCCGCGGAAATCGAGAGCCTTGGCGGAAAGGCCCTGGGGGTCGAGTGCGACATCACCGACGAAGAATCGGTCAAGCGCCTGATCAACATCACAGTCGAGAAGTTCGGCCGCATCGACGGTCTCTTCAACAATGCGGGCGTCGATACAGAGAAGGTCGCCTTGTGCGATGTGACATTCGAGGATTGGAAGTACGTCCATGACGTCAAGATTCACGGCAGTTTCCTGACGATCAAATACGCCATTCCCGTGATGATCGCCAATGGCGGCGGTGCCATCGTCAACAACGGGTCGACGGTGGCGCACCGCGCGTTCACTCCGGCGCCCTATGCATCCTCGTCACAGGCAGCGATCATCGGTCTCACCAAGGTCGCAGCCGCAACCTACGCGCAGGACAACATCCGGGTGAATATGCTGACCACGGGCGGCATACTGGGGATTGAGCGAGAAGAGACCGCGTACGAGGGCATGCTCGACCCAATTCTCGCGACCATCCCGCAGGGCCGCATGGGCCGTCCGTGGGAGGATGCACAAGTGGCTGCGTGGCTGCTCTCCGATTATGCCTCTTACGTGAACGGAGCGGAAATCTCCGTTGATGGTGCCCATCTCGCGGGCGCAGGCAACCACTTGATCGGCCGGTAAAAGCGGCGGCGCCTTACGGAGAGGAAAATAGCATGAAAGTTGGCGATCTTGAGATCATCCAGATCTTGGATGGGGAATGGACTACACCGAGAGCGCCCGGCCTGCCCGAGATGACTGCCGAAGAAGCGGAGATGCATAGCAACTACATTTTGCCAAATGGCAAGATGATGGCGCAGCTCGGCGCATTCCTCGTCCGCTCTGGCGACCAGGTGGTGTTGATCGATGCGGGCCTCGGTCCGAATGAAAATGCATGCAGTCACGGCGATTGCGGCCATGCCGAGCACCAGCAGGGCAAGCCGAAGATGGCGCAGGCCGACATTGCAGAGTGGTTCCGCTCAAAAGGTGCGCCCGAGGCCCAGGTAAACTGGTTCGTCGACATGCTCTCGACACAGAAGTTGGAGCATGGCTGGCTTGCGGAGAACCTGGCGAAGGCTGGCGTCCGTCCGGAAGAGATCACCGACGTCGTCCTCTCGCACCTTCACCCCGATCACATGGGATGGGTGTCGCGCGGTGGCGGCTCCTTCTTCCCCAAGGCCAAGTTGTGGGCGCATCAAGCAGATGCAGACTACTTCCTGGGCGAGAATGCTCCCGACGAAACCACATACAAGATCATGCTGGGCGTGGATCCCACCAAGGAGCGGATGAAGCCGGTGCACAGCCAGATCCAGCTGTGGGACCGTGACTGCACGATCGCGCCCGGCATCGACCTGCGCCATTTGCCAGGGCATACTCCCGGGAGTTCGATCACCGTCCTATCCTCGGGCGAGGATCGGGCGATGCTGCTCGGCGATGTCATTCACTGTCCCATGGAGCTTGTGGACAATGAGTTCGCCATCATGTCAGACATCGACCCCGGCATGGCAAAGCGTTCCAAGGACATCCTGCGCAAGGAGATAGAGGGGACAAATGTGCACGTTTCTTCCTCGCACTTCCCGGGACTGGAGTTTGGTCGCTTGCTCAAGGGCGAGGGTAAGCGCTACTGGGCTTGGGCCTGACCGGTAAGGTCATGAAGGGTTCGTATAGGTTGCCTATGCGAACCCAACCGGCCGATTAACCCCCTGATACTTGGAGAACATCTTTGAGCAACGCTCCCACCTTCACGCTTGCCAGCATCCTTGAGGCGAACGCCCGCAATTACGCGGACGCGCCGGCATGGGTTTTTGAGGGCAAGACACTCACGCATGCGGAGTACCTTGCACAAGGAAGGCGGCTTGCGTCTGCATGGGCCAAGCTGGGGTTGCTCAAGCAAGACCGCGTTGCGGTGATGAGCCGCAACTGCCTGGAAATTTGCGAGGTGTATGCTGCCAGCGAGGTTGGCGGCTTTGTCACGGCGACGGTCAGCTTCCGGTTCGCGCCACCGGAAGTGGAGTACATCGTCAACAACAGCCTTCCTCGCATCTTCGTATTCGAAGAGGAATTCGCGGGCGTCGTCGACGGGCTTCGGGAATCGCTCACTTCGGTGGAGCACTTCGTCTGTATCGGTAAGGCGCCCGAATGGGCTTTGAGTTTCGATGAAGTCATCCAGACGGGCGACCCTTCGTTTGCTCCGGAAGTCGATGAAAACGACACCTGCGCTATCATCTACACCAGCGGTACGACCGGACGTCCCAAGGGTGTGATGCTCTCGCACCGCGGCAAGGTTGCTTGCGCCAATGCGGTCAGCTCGCTGATGGCTGCAGGCCCTTCTGATCGAATTCTGTTGATGATGCCGCTGTTCCATGTCGGCGCCAAGGATATGTCGCTCGGCCAGAGCTGGCGGGCTGGCTCGGTACATCTGCACCGCGATTTCGATCCCGAGCTGATCTTGCGCACCATCCAGGATGAGCGGATCACGATAACGCACATGGCGCCCACCATGATCCAGATGGTCCTCGATCACCCCCGGATCGATGATTACGATCTGAGCAGCTTGCGCATGATCGTGTATTCGGCGGCCGCGATGCCTGCCGCGCTGCTTCGTCGCGGCCTTGCCAAGCTGGGGCCGGTTTTCCTGCAGATGTATGGGCAGACCGAAGGCTCGGGCATCATCCTTCCGATTGAAGCGCACCGTCCTGAGGGCGATGAGCGTGATCGGCGGCGTCTCCAGTCGATCGGGATCCCGTTCCCCGGCACGCTCGTGCGGATTGTCAACGATGACGGCGTGGACTGCGGCGTCGATGAGCCTGGCGAGATCCTTCTGCGCAGCCAGATCATGATGCAGGGCTATTGGAGCAATTCAAACGCTACGATCGAAACCCTCCGGGGAGGCTGGCTTCATACCGGTGACATGGGCAAGTTCGACGATGATGGTTATGTCTATCTCGTAGATCGCAAGAAGGACATGATCGTTTCGGGCGGAGAGAATATCTATTCGCGCGAAGTCGAGGAAGCTCTGTATCAGCATGAAGCGGTCGCAAATGCCGCGGTCATCGGCATTCCGGACGAGAAGTGGGGTGAAGCTGTGCGTGCGGTCGTCCAATTGCGGGAGGGAGCGAGTGTCGATGCCGCGACGCTGATCGCACATTGCCGCACTCTTATCGCCGCGTACAAGTCGCCAAAATCCGTGGTCTTTGTTGACGATCTGCCAAAGCTTCCCAGCGGCAAGATCAACAAGATCATCATTCGGCGAGAGCATGGTACCGCCTGAAGATACGTTTCGATAACTAAGGAGGAGAGAGAGCCTCTGTCCCAAGCCTTCATGGCTGGGCGGGCTCTCGCCTCCGATTCTTTGCAACAGCGTGGTTGGCCGAGGCACCTGCAGTCCAGCGTCGCCATGCACATTCGCCATTGGTGAATGGCGATTCACCCTGTCTGCTGCATGGCGTCCCGATATGCTTCGAAGTAGGGCATCTTCGAAAGAAGTCCGCCGTCCACACGAAGCAATTGGCCATTTATCATTCGCGAGTCGTCGGATGCAAGAAAGGTGAACAGGTTCGCCAAGTCATGCGCCGTCGCGTTGTACGGCACCGGAGTGTGCAGTTCCATGAGATCCACGTATGCTCCGGTCAGTCCATGGGTATTTACCAGCGCTGGCAGGACTGCGTTGCAGCGGATACCAAACCGGCCGTAACTGCTGGCAAGACAAAGCGTCAGCATGTTTACCGCGGCCTTCGATATCGAATAGGCTTGGAGACGAGGCTCGGGAGCCAGACCGGCAAGCGACGACGTGTTGATGATGGAGCCGCCACCATTCTGCTTCATGTACGGCAGCGCCGCTTGGGTCAGGAGAATGAAGCCGCGTACATTGATTGACATGATCTTGTCGTAAACCGCGATATCGAGACTTCCGATTTCAACCGTTTGATCATCGGCCACATCCGGGGAGAAAATCGCTGCGTTGTTGTGCAGAATATCCAGGCGGCCGAAGGCATCGACCGTGAATTCCACTGCCGCACGCGCGCTGGCGGCAGTGCCGATATCTAGTTCGACCGCCTCTGCTTCAAGCCCTCGCTCTTGCAGTAGTCGCGCTTCCTTCTGCGCCTGAGCGAAATTAAGATCGCCGAATACGACTTTCGCACCCTCTTCGGCCATCATGACGGCGCCGGCGCGACCCATGCCGGAAGAGGAACCGGCGATGAGAGCAACTTTCCCTGCCAATCGACTGCCCATGACTTCTCTCCTATGATCCTTTGACAATTTTTCTTTATCATGACCGACGGCGTGGGCGGGTCAACCACTGCCAAGGCATGACAATGCTGGTTACAGTCGCTCCGCCTTGTGCAGAGTACACCATCATTTTCTCCGGGCGGATAGGTCTTGCCGAGAGTTCATCAGGGATGGGATTGCAGAATTGCAAATGAGATTTCCGGACTCATTTGCTTGCTCAAAGCAAGGATTAGCAGGATCATGGGAGAATGAACGTTAGAACCGGGAGACAGGAGAATGGGGAGATTATCCGGAAAGGTCGCGCTTGTCACAGGCTCGGGCCGCGGTTTGGGGCGCGAGATCGCCGCCTTGTTTGCGGCCGAGGGCGCCGCCGTTGCGATCGTGTCACGTACGCCGTCGAACGTCGATGAAGTTGCGGATGAAATCCGCAAGCAAGGAGGTGACGCTAGAGGGTTCGTCTGTGACATTTCCAGAACCGAGGACATTGATACTGCGGTTGCTGGCGTCCTCTCCGCGTTCGGCGGCATCGACATTCTTGTCAACAATGCCCACGATACCAGGAACGTGAATGCCTGGGTGCGGGAAGCCACATTCGAGCATCTCAGAAGCCAAATGGCGGGGACGGAAGCTGCCCTGCGCTTCATGCAGCTTTGCCTGCCGAGCATGCTGGAAAGAGGTGGGGGGCGCATCATCAACATGGCGTCAGCGGCCGGCGTGCACGGCACGAAGTACTTTGCACCTTACGCCATGTCCAAGGAGGCCGTGCGGGCCCTGACAAGATGTGCCGCTCGAGAATGGGGTGAACACGGCATCACCGTCAACGCGATATGTCCTCTCGCGACAACCGAAGCGCTCCAGCAAGCAATCGATAATGGAATCGCGCCCAAGCCGCAGGCTCCGCTCGGCCGGTATGGTTCGCCGCGCGAAGACATTGCTCCGATTGCCCTGTTCCTCGCCAGTGACGACAGCCGCTTTCTCACAGGCCACACGCTCATGGCGGATGGCGGCCTCAGCATGGACGCAGGACGCTAGAGCGAAGGACGTTCATCATTACGGCTGGGGCCGGCACAAGTTTGTAACGGGCACGCTCTGCAACACGGCTATGCTGTCCAGCGGTTAGGAAATTGACCTTGTCTATGATGTTTACGAGCACGCGATTGGGTGAAATCGATCTCTCCAATCGCATCGTGATGGCTCCGATGACGAGGGATCGCGCCGGACCGGACGCCGCACCCACCGACCTGATGGTGGAATATTATCGCCAAAGGGCTGGCGCCGGGCTCATCGTGACAGAGGGAACGCAGCCGTCGCTCGCTGGCAAAGGGTATTGGAGGACGCCCGGTATCCACTCGCCCGTTCAAGTGGAGGGTTGGCGCCAGGTTGGCGATACGGTGCATGCCGGAGGGGGCAAGATCGTCATGCAACTCATGCATTGCGGTCGGGCGAGTGTGCGCGCCAACAAGGACGCCATGGCTGAGACTGTGGCCCCATCGGCGGTCCCTGCCGGCATCAAGATTCCTGGCCCGGATGGGATGCCGCAGGACACCGATTTTCCTCGAGCCCTTGCGACGGACGAAATACCAGAGGTTATCGAGCAATATGTGACGGCAGCGAGGAACGCCCGCGAGGCTGGCCTTGAAGGCGTCGAGTTGCATTGTGCCAGCGGCTACCTGCCGATGCAGTTTCTGTCTTCGAACTCGAACATTCGCACCGATCGTTATGGCGGAAGCGTCCAGAACCGCGTTCGCTTCGTGGTCGAGACATTGGAAGCTCTGGCGGATGCTATTGGCCCCGGACGCGTCGGCTTTCGGATCTGCCCGGGGCACACCATCAACGGTATAGACGACGCCAATCCGGAAGAGACATACGCTGAACTCCTCAGCTCCGTCGCTGGCTTGGACCTCGCCTATCTGCACCTGATTCAGCTACCGCTCGAGTCCTTTGATCCCTTGGCATTGGTGCGCGCGCGCTGGAAGGGAGGCATCATCCTGAACAATTCGCTGTCTTTCGAGGATGCAGAACGGCTCGTTGCCGCTGGTGAAGTGGACGCAGTGTCCTTCGGGCGGCACTTTGTGAGCAACCCGGACTTGGTGGAACGGTTTCGCGCGGGCAAGCCGTTGGCGAAGCTTGATCGCGACACTCTTTATACCGGGCATGGCGACGACGCCAAAGGCTATACTGATTACCCCTCCCTCGCTGAGTGACGATCCGCAAACATCGCGGCGACCGCGTGCCGCGAGGCCTGTGGACCTCTTTCATCCGCATGGATGTTCGTGCGTAAGTCTCGCTCAGCGAACCCAAGCAAAGCTTAGGCTCAAGTCCCAGAGCCAGAATACCGCGGAGAAGTAGACGATTGGGTGCCGGTCGTAGCGGTGTGCGACTTGGCACCTATCCTTGCTGCGACGGAACATTCCGACCTGTACCGGCTTGGCGTATCTGCGCGCAAAAAAGATCAATAGCCGATGCACGCGTGAGCGAGGTGAACAAAAAGGCTTGGCGTTTTCGCTTGATTTACAATGACGTGAATAAAATCGGGCCCCGATTTCCGCTTTACACGACAGGCTGCTGTGTAATGATCTGGGTTATCCCCCTCACGACCTTCGGCGGGGGCCATAATAATCTATCAGGGAGAGAACATCATGGCGCATCGCTATCCGGTCGACGTAGGTGAGTTGGACAAGCCAACGCTGACGCATCTGCTCCGAACGATGGAAAAGAGTGCGCGGGTCGCCGATTTCACGGTGAAAGGCGGACACTTCTTCGGAGATGGCGAGAACAAGGTTTCGACTGCGGGCCGGGGCGAGATCGAGCTGGCGCTGGTCGGCCAACCAACACGGCGGGCCATCATCAAATTGTGTCGACCCGATATTGCTCTTCAACCGTTGTACCGCAACGAGGTCGCCTTCTACACTCGCGTGCGACCGTCGCTCGAACAGGAAATACCTCAGGTTTTAGGTGCGGATTTCGACGAGGATACGGGGACCTTCGGGCTGATCTTGGAAGATTTGCGCGAGCGTGAGGCCAGCTTTCCGAACGTGACCACACCGGTCTCCTTGAATCAGCTTCGTGCTCTGATAGATCAGGTCGCAAGACTCCACGCTCGGTTTTGGCAATCGCCCGAGCTTTTGGACTGCACTGGTCAGATACAGTCGCACGTCGATGGAGAATTATTTCGCTTTTTCATGGCGCCGGAATCAGTTCCTGCCCTGGTGCGGTCGGAACTGACCAGTGAGCAATTCAAGCGCGAAATGCTGGAGTGGACGGGAAGCAGCGAGCCAGAACTGTACGATGCCGTCCGGCGCGTGCAGCAGCACCAATCTACCTTGCCGTTTACCTTGTGCCACGGCGACTGCCATATTGGGAATACATACCTCCTTCCAGGCGATCGTGGCGGATTGCTGGATTGGCAGCTAACGGCGCGCGGGTATGGCATGCATGATATCGCCTACCTGATAATAACGGGGTTGAGCGTGTCCGATCGCCGGCTGCACGAGCACGAGCTGATCCACTTTTACCTGCAGCAGTTGGCGGCTTACGGCATCGCGATCCCACCGGATGAGACGGACGCCTGGTACGAGTATCGCTTGGCGGCGAACTGGTGCTTATACATCGGCTGGCTGACGACGCCCAAGACCCACTACGGGTGGGAAATCACCGTCTGCAACGTCCTGCGACTGTCAGCGGCGGTCAGCGATCTTGGATCGGTGGCGTTGGCCCAGAATTTGCCCGATGCCCCGCCGGTGCGCTGAAGAAGACTGGCTCGGGGACCGGCGCACGGACGCCTCGTCTAGTCCAGTTGACATACTACCTTTGACATTTAAACTGCATGTTAAAGGAGAAGAGAATGTCGGGAAAGATTAGCAATTCGCTGGCTTTCGCACGTGATTTCACACGCGTAGAGGAGGTTGAGCTCGATGAGATCACCTCGACATGGGAAACGGCCGGCATGGATCATGATTTCGATGCGACGTTCGGCACGATCAAGGCGGGGCACACCGCCGCGATCCGCTGGACGATGACGGGTATGTACAAGGGTAGCCCCCCTAGTGATCTACCGGAAGATCGAGCGTATCCACAGCGAGGCGGGGCCGCAGTTTGAGCAGCCGCCACACGGGGCTGAAGGCTCTTACCAAATCACGGTCACAGGCGAGCCGTCGTTCCATACGGAGATGGCAATGGGTCTTTACGAGGGCTGCGCGATCACCGCTCTCCATCCGATCAACGCCATCAATGCGATCTGCGATGCAGCGCCGAGGATCTAGGGCCAACTGGACCTTCCCATTTTCTACTCGAAGAACGTGGTTCGCTGATCCTCGCCCAGATGTCGCGCATCCGGCAAGATGCGCGACATCTGGGGCGTCGCGGTTCGCCGCGACCGGAACCTGTTCAAGGCGTCCATCCGAGTGTAACGTCGAAGCGAACGGTGCCTCTATAATAAGATTGGGAGAGTTGGCTTATGCAGATGCAATTCGCCGGAACGCCGACGGATGAATGTCCCGCCATTCTGTCGACCGGTCAGACCGACGCCCAGATGGTATTCCTGTCTTTGTCCAAACGCGAGCCGGCCGGAAAGGACGTGGAGTACCTGACTTGGCACACGATGGACCACCGGCCTGAGCAATTTCGCATTGCGGGGCTGCGCAATGCAATGCGGGTCGTCTCCACACCCGAATGCCGGGCGGCGCGCGCGATCAGCGAACCACAGTTCGATGCGGTGGACCATGTGGTCGCCTACCTCTTTACCGGGCCCCAATCTGCGCCGGCCTTTCACGATCTCTTCGTCGCTCTTTGCGACAACGGGCGGTTCGAGCCCAAGCTTCCTCCCGTCGGCTTTGTGGTAGGCGACTGCAGCGGGCGAAAAGCCGCGCCGCGGGTCGTTGTCGGCGCGGACGTCTTGCCATGGCGGCCCATGACCGGCGCGTACGTCATCATCGAGGAGGGGACCGCTTCAGCGGCCCAGCTGGTCGACTTGCCGGGTGTTGCCGGGGTGTGGTGGTTCGATGGTATGGATTTTCCAGCGCCCTTCGAAGGCTCGGTACAGGGTAAACAGATCACCATTTGCTATCTCGATGGAGATCCCCTTGAAACAGCGCAGGCCATGAAGCCCATTCTTGCCCGCCGCTGGGCCGATGGCGAGGTACAGGGGCTTCTTGCGGCGCCGTTCCACACCGTAGTTCCGTTCGAATGGTCACGCTTCCTTCCTTGAGGGCACACATCCGGGCGGGGTTTCCGGCGCAATGTACAAATCAATATACCTGGCACGTCGTAATCCGGCTTTCACCGCTGAGCAGTTTCATGAGCGCTGGAAGCAACATTCCGCGTTGACGGGCACGACGCAGCGGATCCGTCCGCACTTCACCCAAGTCGTTCAATGTGCGCGTTTTGATGATGTGGTGGCCCCAGGCGCCACAGCCGAATATGACGGCGCCAACCTCCTGGGGCTGGTACGCCGAGAAAGCGGATATGCGGTGTTCGACGAACCGGAGCATCGGGACATCATGCTGCCCGATGAGCTGGCCACCTTTGCAGGTCCCATTCGCGACTGTACGCTCGTCACGAAAGAGCAAGTTTGTAAGGAAGGCGGCTTCTCCCGCTTTCTGATCCTGCGATTTTTGAAGTTCGATGCGTCGGGCGATAGGGAGGAGCAGATCGCGCGCTGGTCCTCACTTCAGTCCATTCGTGATCGTGACGGACCGCACGCCCCATTGGTTTGCAGGTCCGTCACCAACCTTGTTGTCGAGCCCCCGCCCACCGCCATGGATTTTGATCTCGTTACCGAGACATGGTTTGCTGACGCCGCGAGTCTCGGCCGCCACGCGAATGACAGGGATGTCCGTGCACAGATCGACGAGGCGATCAACGCGCTCTGCGATCCTGCGCGCACGATCACCTTCGCTGCTCGGGTGAACCACTCCCGCCCCCCTTTGGAGGACAATCCGGCATGATCACGAATGATGGCTGCAGACTTGCGCCAGGGCGCTGCCCACCGGTAACGGCAGCATGACGGTGAGGCCATGACCGGCTGTGCGGTAATCACTGGCGGAGGCGGCCTGTTAGGGACGGCCTTGGCTCGAGCATTCGCCCGACAGGGCCTCGACGTCGTTCTTGCCGACATAGACGAAGATAGGATGCAGCGCGCGATCCAGGCGGTCGAACAGGAAGGTCGCTCCGCCTTGGCCGTTGTCACGGATGTCGCACAACCGGAAGCCTTGGAGCGGCTTGCACAAGAGGCCTGGGGCCGCTTTGAGCGGGTGGAGCGGCTGTGCCTGAATGCAGGCGTCGCCGTCCTGAAACCGTTTACCGAGTTGACCCGCACGGATTGGGACAACGTGATGAACGTGCAGTGGGGCGGGGTTCTGAACGGTGTTCTCGCTTTCCTACCCCGCTTGGTAGACCAGGAGGGCGATCGGCATATTCTGATCGTCTCGTCGATGTCGGGCGTGGGGCGCGCCGATCTTCGGCAACTCAATGCGCCGTACGTCGCAGCCAAGTTCGCCTGCGTCGGTCTGGCCGAGGTGATGGCCCCGTCCCTGGAGCCCTACGGGATCGGCGTTTCGGTTCTATGCCCGGGTCTGACGGTAGAGGATCCTGCGGCGATGAAAGGAACGGCTTGGCCTATGGCCAGCGCAGCATGGTACGACGAGAACCTCTTGGATGCCGACGAGGTTGCGGACCAGGTAACTGCGGGCATCTCGGAGAAGCGCCTTCATATCTTCCCGCATCACGCCGGGCGCCAGGAAGTCCTCGATCGCCACGCCCGGCTGATGCTCGGCTTCGATCAGGCTGAGCGCAGAAGATCGACGCGGGACGGAGGCTAACGCGGCAGAGGAGGGTGATCGCCTGCCGGGTAATATCTATGTACGCGTCGCGAGGAGCGCGGCGCGTAGGGTATTACTTGGGCGGCATGCGGATGCCGCCGTCCAACCGGAAGAGCTGCCCGTTCATATAGGTGTTGCGCGCGAGTTCCACCACCAAGCTGCCAAATTCTTCCGGCTTGCCGAAGCGCTTGGGAAACGGCCGTGACTGGCGCCCGCTCTGCGAGGGAGCCGGCCTGGATCAGACCATTTCCCCTGCCCCGACGGGATGGGCGGGCAGCATGATAGAGATGAACGCGGCCGGATCACTACCATCATTGCGCCAGCCATGAAGCACGCCACGATCAACGATCAGGTCACCTTGCTTCAACCGAACGTCACCGGTTTCCAGCACGAGCACAACCTCACCTTCCAAAACGACCAGATAGTCGATTGTGTTGGTAGCGTGCATGTAGGTTTCGCCGGTGGCTCCCGCCGGCATCTGGGCCAGGATGAACCTGCTACCCGGACAAGTGAGCAGTTCGTGACTGAAAGGAACCCAGGGATCCGCCTTGCCGCTATTGTCGGCCGGCAGGGTTTCGGTACGCCAGACAAGGCTGGTATTGGCCTGATCCTTGGGTACCGGGCCGTCGATAAGCATGCAGCTTTTTCCATCGGCGTTCAAGCCGGTAACGACCCGGCGATAGCTCCGCATGGTCATAGCAAAGTCTCGCTGTAAAGAGGGTGAGCGGGAAGACTGATGCCCACCGCGATGCAGGGTTCATCGGCGTCGTTGCGCCAACCATGAGTGACGCCCCGATCCACGATCAAATCGCCGGCACCGAGGCTGACTTCTTCCGCCTCCAGAACCAGCGTGGCCTGACCCGAGAGGATGGCTATATAATCCACTGTCGCCGTTGCATGCAGACACAATGGGGTACGAGGCGGGATCGTGAAGATCGCGAACGTGGAGCCGGGCGTTTTCAGCAAGTCCAGGTGGAAGGGCGTGGCCGCGTCGTCATTCCCGGCATTGTCGGCAGGCTGGCTATCGGTCCGCCAGATCACGGCCGTGTTGGCTTCGTGTCCGAACTGCGGAACCGGCCCGTCATACAAGACGGTGCCTCGCCCTTCCTCGTCAAAGCCGGTCACCACGCGCCGATTCTGAAAAAAAGCCAAAGTCATCCCCTTTAATAAGCGGCACTTTTCTGACCGCTGTTTGATTGGCAGGCAGCACTCACGACAAGGCGGATTCTTCCTTCAACACCCGTCCCAAGGCGTAATCACCGGCGATGCTGGTGCGGTGGACTTCCCGATACATGCCGTCCGGAACGCCACGCGCGCAGTGAAGCATGCGCCAGTTGTCCCACAATACCATGTCGCCAGCTTGCCAGCAATGATCATAGACACGCGCTTCGTCGGTAAGGTGTGCCGCCAAAGTCATAAGCAGTGCATCGCTCTCGCTGGCGCTCACGCCTAGGATGTAATCGGCGAACATGGGGGAGAGGTTCAGCACCTTACGGCCCGTTTCGACCTGGGTGAATACCAGCGGGTGGACCACCGGAGGGTACGCGCCCGCGGCGATCCGCGCCTCCACGTTGTCCTGAAAAGGATTTGTGCGGATCATGTTGATCCGCTGGCGCGGCAGGAATTTGAAGTTCGTGATCGATCCGGGCTTGAGCCGATACACGACTTCGAGGTCTTCCACTTGCGCTTTCAGGTGGTCCGGCAGAGCCTCGTAAGCTTCGATCTGATCCACGAAGGCGGTGTTGCCGCCCTCGGCAGGTCGCTGCGCCACCCGCAGGATCCCGCCGTGGTTCGTTTCAGCGGTGAAGACTTGATCTGAGTGCCAGGGTATATATCCGCCCAGAAGCTCTCCGTTGACTTCGTACAGGGCACCGTCGCCCCCTTTGGCCACGAACAACTCGTCACGATCCGGGTGCAGCATCTCCTTGACCGCGTGAACTTGCAGTTCGCCAAAGCATCGCGAGAGCGCAACCTGAAAGTCGGGATCGCACTGGCCATCCGCAAAAACGATCAAGCCATGAGTGATCCATAGCTCATTGAGTTCGCGCACGATGGCTTCGTCGACGATGTCGGCCTCGGTCAGCCCGACGATCTTGCGACCAAAGGCCAGACCAGGGGCCAGTTCTCTGACATCCATGGTGGTGTCCTTTAACGTGCGCCGAGCGGCCAGTCAGGCGGCTTGGGTGGCAGGCATTGCACGTCCGCCCCGGACCAGGCGGCCCGGTAGAGCGCCAGTATGCTCACCGTCGCGATACGTCACCTCGCCGGACACGATCGTGGCAACATAGCCATCTGCCTTTTGCGACAGGCGGCGCGCACCAGTCGGAAGATCGTATGTAGGAACTGGCGCGTGCAGATGGAGACGTTCGTAGTCGATGATATTGAGGTCTGCTTTCATGCCCACTTGGATCATTCCACGATCCAACAGGTTCATGGCGACCGCGGGTTGATGGGTGAGTTGGTGAACGGCCTCTTCCACCGGTATTCGCCTGTCGCTTTCTGCATCCCGGCACCAATACGTCAGGAAATAGGTCGGAAGGGCTGCATCGCAGATCGAGGAATAATGCGCTCCGCCATCGCCAAGACCGATGATGGTGTGCGGACTTTTGAGCATGTTTCGCCCGGCGCTTTGAAAGCGATCTCCCTCCAGATTGCCCAGAGGACGAAACAGGATCTCCTTGCCCTCGTTTCGAAGCAGCAGATCGTACACGACATCCAGGGCATCGCGCCCTTCCCGCCGGGCAATCGCACCGACACTGTCGCCAGCCTCGGGGTGGTAGTTGGGGGGATCGCCCAAGGGAAAGAGCAGATTGTGCTCGGACACAACCGCCCGGAAGTGGGGGTTGGGCTCGTCCGGCTCTTCAGACAGCAACTGCGCCCTCAATGCCGGATCACGCAGCCTGGCCACTTTCTGTTCGAGCGGCAGGTCTGTCAGTGGCGCGAAGGAAGGGTGGAACGCAAAGGGGTGGAACAGCAGTTCCAGGCCCATCATGATGGCTGGAGGCCTCGGAATTACCTGGCCGCGGATCGCCAGACCTTCGGCATGCGCAGCCTCCAGTTCGTTCAGCGTCCAGCGCCATTCACCCGGCGCCGCCGGCGACTGCGCGAATGTAAAAGAAACGGGCCTGCCCGAAGTGCGCGCGATCTGGCGCATCAGCTCGAACTGCTCTTCCTTCGAGGTGTCGCTATTACCGATCATCTGGAAGACGCCGGATCGAGCCTCTTTCAGTCCTTGCGCCAGCGCCAGCACTTCGCGCGCGGCAGTACGCGTCGACGGGGCAGGGCGACCGTCGCGAAAGCGATGGACCATGTTGAGAGAGGTGGAGACGCCGATCGCGCCCTTCCGGACGGCTTCCGCCGTGAGGCGGGTCATCTCGGCCAACTCGCTGTCCGTGGGTGCCTCTAGATCAGCGCCGCGTTGCCCCATCACATAGACTCGTAGTGGCGAGTGCGGAAGCTGCGCGGCGAAGTCGACGTCTGCATGGCGTTGCTCGATCGCGTCGAGGTACTCGGGAAAGGTTTCCCAATTGAAGGGAACACCTGCCGCCATGACGACCTCGGGGATATCCTCTACGCCCTCCATCAGCTTGATCGTCATGTCGCGCTGATGCTCCCGGACCGGTGCGAAGCCGACGCCGCAGTTGCCCATCACCACAGTCGTCACGCCATGATTGGAAGACGGCATCAACCGGCTTTCCCATGTTATCTGGCCGTCATAGTGGGTATGAACGTCTACGAAGCCTGGCGTAACCATCCTGCCGGCAGCGTCGATTTCCTCGCGACCGCTGCCGGCGACGTCGCCAATCGCCGCAATTCGGCCAGAACTGATCGCGACGTCCCCGACGTAGGGCTGGCCACCGCTTCCATCGAAGATTGTCCCACCGCGAACGACGAGGTCGTACTTGCCCGGCATTCCTATCTCCCGAATTTGCAAGAATCTTTTCCTTAAGCCAGCTTAGCAAACGAGAGAATTCAGGCCAAACAAATTCGGGACGGTGCAAGTTGCGCGAGAGGATTTTGGCCCAGCCTGCAGAGACTCAAATCGGTTCGTTGCCAGAGCTTGCCAAAGCCCTCGGCGGGGGGACCTGCATGATCTTCATTTCGGGGTCGAGCGGGACAGCCTTGCTGCACATTGCGCTCACCGCCGATGTGGAGCTGCAGGTCTGCACCATCCTTGCGGGGCCGCACAAGACATGCAGGGCGCCACCGATCCTGACGCCAGATAGCATCGACCGAGGCCCCGAACTCTCGTTCCTGTCAGCGCGACAGACGTTCTTCCTCTTTGCGCTGATCGGTCACGATGCGTTCGGGGCCTTCGCCCAAGTCCTTAGCCTGTCATGCGGAGGGGCATGTCAGTCGGTGTGGGCGGTGAGATCCGGCCAGAAGTTATCCGCGCCGCGGGCACACACCTGATCGCCAATCTTGTCCGCCCAGTAACTGTCATTACCGAACTCGGATCGCCAGGCCCAAAGGCGGCGGGTGAGGGGGTGCAGACCGTACTCTTCGGTGAATCCGATGGCGCCGTGCACTTGATGCGCGATGGCCGTGCCGGCTCCCACGGCGATGTTGCAGCGCAACTTGGCGGCTCCGACTTCAAACGCGCCATCGCCCCGATCCAAAGCCTCTGCCGCCGCACTGGCTGCGCAGTTCGCGGCAGCCGCTTCGCAGGCGAAGGTCGCGAGGCTTTGCTGGACGGCTTGAAATGCAGCAAGCGTGCGGCCGAACTGCTTGCGCTGGTTCACATAGTCGGCGCTGATGGCAAGCGCGGCATCGAGCGCGCCGGCGATTTGCGCGGCGCGCGCAAAGGCGCCCAAGCCAAAGATGTCGATGGCGACCTGCACCGCACGGCCATCCTTGATCGTTACTTGGCTTCGCGTTTCTCCTGAGATGGTCTTCGCCTGCCTCGACGCTTGTTCGGGCAAGGTGACGATCAGGGACTGACCCTCTGCGAAAGGAGCGACGACAAAAGACGCTCCCTCTCCGGCGATGACGCCATCGATCGTGCCAGTGAAGGTCCCGCCTGTCACGGATCCTTCCGCCGCTCTCGCGATCGTTCCACGACCGGTGAAGCCATGAGAAGTTCCGACGGATGCGGCGAGGATGCCTTCGATCAGCGGTGCGGCCAGAGCGTGGTAGCCCGCAGTTCGAAACACAATCAGAGCGTCCTGCCACGATCCGCCGAAGCCGCCATGATCGTCGTGAACCAGAAGGTCCTGAAGGCTGAGTTCCTCGATACGGGGCCAAGCCTGCGCAATGCTCGTCTGATGGCCCAACTCGGCGAAGAGGGCCTGAGTCATATCACTCAGCATAGTCTGCTGTTCGTTCATCTCAGGCCAAGTCCTCTTGCGATGATGCCCTTGAGGATTTCCCGCGTGCCGCCGCGAAGCGAGAAAGATGGTGAGACCTGCAGAAGGTGGCCAAGCACGCGCGCGAGCGGCGCTTCGCCGGCGAGGTCGAGATCGACAGCAGCCTGCACCAGGGCCGGCATTGCCTGTTCAAAGCTGTTGCCCAGGTCCTTGACGATGGTGGCTTCCAACGCGGGGTCTTCGCCTGACGCAAGTTTTGCCGCGACCGTCGCCGACATCATCCGCAAGGTCCACATTTCTGCCGCCAGCTTTCCGACAAGTTGCCGGACATTGCTATCGGTTGTGGGGCCGACGTGACGCAGCAGTTCAAGGAACAGCGCAGTTGACGAAAGGTAGCGTTCCGGCCCGGAGCGCTCCAGTGATAGCTCGGCCGTAACCTGTCGCCAACCGTTTCCTTCCGTCCCAACCAGGGCATGCTCTTCGAGTTCGACGGAATCGAAGAACACCTCGTTGAAGTCATGGCCGCCGGTCAGGTCGATGATCGGCCTTATCGTTACGCCGGGTGCATCCATTGGGATGACGAACTGACTGAGGCCTTCATTCCGCTGGGAGCCCGGGGTGGTACGCACCAGAGCGATCATGACATGCGAGAAATGGGCGCCGGTCGTCCAAACCTTCTGGCCGTCGATGACCCAGCGATCGCCCTTCTTCTGCGCCGTCGTCTTCACCGAGGCGAGATCCGAACCGGAATTGGGTTCGGACAGGCCGATGCAGGCAAATACTTCACCTCGTGCCATACCGGGCACCCAGCGCCGCTTTTCTTCCTCCTGGCCGTAGTTAAGCAGCATCCCGCCGGTCTGCCGGTCGGCGATCCAGTGCGCGCCTACCGGAGCGCCGGACGCCAGCAGTTCTTCCAGCACCACATATCGTTCGAGGCTCGAGCGTTCATGCCCGCCATACTCGCGAGACCACGTCATGCCGATCAAACCAGCGTCGCCTAGCAGTTTGCTGAACGCGGGATCCGCGACGGCCCAACAATTCGCCCGCTTCGCAGGGTCTGGATTGATGGGATAGGATGCGATCAGATCCCTGACCTTCTGCCGCAGCGCCGCTGCCGAGTCTGGCCAAGGTATCGGTTGCGCGGTGAAGGTCTGCACGCACAAACTCCATTGATTGGACGAAGCGTCTGCCGCCGTCCGATAGAGTTTGCAATGCGACCGAGCAGCTAAATTAACCCGCGCGGGCAGGCATTACAGGTGTAATAACCGAGATGCCCTTTCAGGCACGTCCGTAGGGATCATCCGCCTCGTGAGATCGACGCCACTCGGCATAACGAGCCGTCTCTTCACGCAGGACGTCAAGATAGCTGTCCTGATTGGCTCGCAAGCTCTCCGTGGCGCCCGGCACGCCGATCGCCAGTTGCTCCTCGTTGGCAGCCTTCGGAAGCCGCATCGCGATCATTCCGCCACCTTTCGTAATCGTGTCGAAGGTAGCGGCCCAGCCCCGACGGCGGATCTCAGCGATCTCCTCCATCAATGTCGGAATACAGTAAGGAGGCTTGCCGGCATCGCCTTCGGCGTTGGTTCGCATGGCGATGCGCTTGATGTCGGAATCCGGCAAGTCCGCCAGCAGCATCAGTCCAGTGCCGGAGCGTATAAGGGGGCGTCGCGACCCCTTTACCACGAACAGCCGAACTGAATTGGTCGATTGCACGACATGAATGTATTCAGACCAAATCTGGTTGCGAACGGCAACGACGACGGCTTGATTTGTCCGGGCGTTGACACGCTGGAGCAGCCGCATCAGCAACCCGTCGCTAATCATCGGCCCGTTGACCCAGTTGCCGAGCAAGGCCACGCGAGTAGTCGGGCTGAAAGCGCGGGTCTTGGGATTGAACTGCAGGTATCCCATTACGACCATGGTTCGCAGCAGCACGGACGTGCTTGACTGCGGCAGATCCAGCAATTCGGAAACTTCGTACACCGGAGCTTCCCGGCGCAGAACGTCGAAGAGCTCAAGAATCTTGAGAACGCGTCCTGCAGATTTGACGACGCCCTCAGTCTCGGCGCTGTTCCAGCCGACGATGTTGGACTCGCCAAGCGATTGCGACAACTGCCTCATTGCTTCTCTCCTGTTTTTGGACTACCATTCGAAAATCTCGAGAGTCAAGGATCGGCTTCACCGGCCGCGGAACTTTCTTGCACCCCGGCGCCCTATCGCATGAATGGACATCAGGGCGCCTGTCTGGCCGAGCAACTACGGTCATGACGTGAAAGCCGGGCGTTGATGGCCTAACCCGCATGCCCGTCTATGAAAATGCTCGATAACAGTTGACTTGCGATGGCCGTCTGTGATGTTCGGTCTCTGAGCTGGATCAGGCAGCAGCGGGCTGCTCTTGTCAACAATCGATCGGGTGATCGCGTGTTTGGGGTCCGGTAAACCAATATCACGCTGCGATGGTCGAATATGCACGCAGCTTGTTTCGGAGCGGAAGCATCATGAGCCTGCACCCAACTTTTTGCAGAGTCTGCTATCATCTTTGCGGCGCCGTGGTGGAAGTCGACGAAAACGGGCGCGCGGTCTCCATGACCGGTGACCGGCAGAACCCGCTTTACAAGGGCTATGGCTGCATGAAGGGCAGGGCGTCCCCGGCTGTGCACAATAGCCCGGATCGGCTGCTGCATACTATGAAGCGCATGCCCGATGGCAGGTTCGAGCCTATCGACATCGAACTGGCGCTGGACGAGATCGCAACGCGGCTGTCCGCCATTGTCGATCGGGATGGCACGCGCGCGGTGGCTTCCTATCATGGCACCGGGATCGTTGGGCAAACCCTGGCTATGGCGTCGACGCACGCGTTCATGGAGGCGATCGAATCGCCCATGTGCTTCAGCAACGAATCGATCGACCAGCCTGGCAAGTCGGTCGCAAAGGGTCTGCATGGCGTTTGGCAGGCTCCCGGCAATGGCTGGAGCGACCCTGAGGTGATCATGGTGATCGGCATGAATCCCTTGGTCAGCCATAACGGCTTCCCATTCGGCAATCCGGCTGCCTGGATCAACGACCGCCTTGCGAAAGGCACCAAGCTGATCGTGATTGATCCGCGCAAGACCGAGACAGCCAGGAAGGCGACGCAATACCTGCAGCCTCTGCCGGGCCACGACGCGGCGCTTCTTGCGGCAATGGCAAGGGTGATCATCGATGAAGAATTGTACGACAAGGCGTTTGTCGCGCAGAACGTTACCGGCCTCTCCGGGCTTCGGGCGGCGCTCGAGCGGTTCTCGCCGGAGGTCGTCGCCGAGGCGGCGGGGATCGACAGCGACGCGCTGATCCAGGTCGCGCGGACATATGCCTCGGCTCGCAGGGGCTATGCGATCTGCGGCACCGGACCGAGCATGAGTGGTTCTTCCACCCTTGTCGAATATCTGCGGATGTGCGTGGAGACACTCTGCGGGCACTACATGCAGGAAGGCGAAACGCTGCCCGTCGCCGGTGTGACGATGGCTGCACCTGTCGCCAAAGCGCAAGCCACGCCCCCCTTCCCGGCATGGGGAGAGGCTTTCAATGGCCATACCACGCGCGTGCGCGGGCTTCGCGCCTATTACGCCGGCTCGGCCCCCATGCCCACATCCGCCCTGCCAGATGAAATGTTAATGCCGGGCGAGGGCAGAGTGCGCGCGTTCTTCAGCTGTGCGGGCAACCCCGTGCTCTCCTGGCCCGATCAGAACCGAACCATCGAGGCCCTGAAGAGCCTGGAATTGAGCGTGGCGATCGACGTCAAGATGACGCCTTCCGCAGCGCTTGCCAATTACGTGATCGCCTGCAAGCTGCACCTCGAAACTCCGGGGATCAGCTATCTCTCCGAAGGGCTCGCGTTTTATTCGACCGGTGTGGGTGTCGATCAGTCATTCGGGCAATATACCCCGGCGATCGTTGCTCCCCCGCCCGGCTCGCAAGTGGTTGAGGAATGGGAAGTCTATTACGGAATATGCCAGAGACTGGGTCTGCAATTCACGCTTCACGGCCTGAACGGCACGTCCTTCGACGTGGACATGGTCAACAAGCCAACCACGGACGAGCTGATCGAGCAGTTCATGGCAGGATCACGCATTCCGCTCGATGAGCTGAAAAAGTACCCGCACGGAGCTATTTTCCCGGACGAAACGGCCAAGGTTCAACCTAGGGATGAAGGCTGGGAAGGACGCCTGGAACTGGCCAGTCCCGAGATGATGGAGGACCTTCAAACCTATTCGATTGACCAGCACGAGGAAGGCTTCGCCTTTCGCATGATCAGCCGGCGCATGAGGCACACCTTCAACTCGATCTCGCACAATCCGGCGACCAAGGGGCTGCCGTACAATCCGGCCTTCATGAATCCCGAAGATATGGCACGATACGGTCTTAGCGATGGGGATACCATCGAGATCAGGTCGCGGTACGGCGCGATCCCCGGTGTGGTGGAGAGTGAGGCTTCCCTCCGCCCGGGACTGATCTCCATGTCCCACGGCTACGGAGCAGGCCCTGACCGTGATGACGCGCTATGGGCCATAGGCAGTCCGACCTCCCGGCTGAGCGGTCTGGACGACAATCCCGAGCGCTACAGTGGGCAGCCGCGGATGAGCGCTATACCCGTGAACATAAACATCTTAGAGACGCTGCAGCCGCTGGATCAGCCTGGAATACAACGCTCGGAGTTGGAGACGGCGGCGACCTAAAACAAGGATGCACTATGCTCGGGTCTGAATTGCCTGCCAAACTTGCGACTGCCGAAGAGATCGTCGACGAAACCCGCAATGGTCGCATGTTCATTCTGGTGGATGATGAAGATCGCGAAAACGAAGGCGATCTCGTCATCCCAGCCCAGATGGCAACGCCCGATGCAGTCAACTTCATGGCAAGGCATGGTCGCGGACTCATCTGCCTTGCCATGACGCGGACGCGGGTCGAGCAACTCGGCCTGCAACTGATGTCCCGGAACAACGGCACCCAGCATGAAACGGCCTTCACGGTGTCGATCGAAGCGCGGGATGGCGTCACCACCGGCATTTCCGCTGCCGATCGCGCGCATACCATCGCCGTCGCCATCGATGCGAGCAAGGGGCCGGACCAGATCGTCACTCCTGGCCATGTGTTTCCTCTGGTGGCGCGGGATGGTGGCGTTCTGGTCCGGGCAGGCCACACCGAAGCGTCGGTAGACGTTGCCCGGCTCGCTGGCCTTGTTCCGGCGGGGGTCATCTGCGAGATCATGGCGGAAGACGGCACCATGGCCCGACTGCCCGAGTTGCTGAAATTCGCGACCCGGCACAACTTGAAGATCGGTACCATCCGCGACCTGATCGCGTATCGCCTGCGCTTCGACCATCTGGTCGAAACCATTGCACGATCAAAATTCCACTCGGACTCCGGCGACGAGTGGGAGATGTTCGTCTATCGCAACAAACTCGACGGGACGAGAGCTTATGCCCTGCAAAAGGGCAAGGTCAACCCCAACACGCCGACGCTTGTTCGTGTCCATGTCGCATCGGCCTTCTACGACATGCTCAGTGTGCCGGGCCCGCGGCGAGGGCTGATCCCCAAGGCGATGCAGCGCATTGTCGAGCATGGCTCGGGCATCATCCTGGTCTTGCTGCCGTCTCCGGACATTGGCATTGGCGTCGGGCCCAACGGAAATCCGGCCGATGCCCGCAGTTTCGGCATCGGCGCGCAGATCCTCGCGGATCTCGGCGTGCACGACATGATCTTGCTCCGCACCAATTCGCGGAATCAGATCACCGGCGTTGGTGGCTACGGCCTCGACATCGTGGGCGAGATGTTGCTCAAGGCAGACGAACCCGATCAGGCCGCCGTATAGGCCGTCTTTACGCTTGTGTAGAATTCGGCTGCATACCGGCCTTGTTCGCGTGGTCCGTAGCTCGATTGCTTACGTCCGCCGAACGGCACGTGAAAGTCGACCCCGGCGGTAGGTGTGTTCACCATGACCATGCCCGCCGCCGAGCGTCGCTTGAAATCGGTCGCATGCTTCAGCGATGTCGTCACAATCCCCGACGACAGACCGAACGGCGTATCATTGGCGATTGACACAGCCTCGTCATAGCTTTCAGCCCGGATCACGCAGGCGACGGGCCCGAAGATTTCCTCCCGCGCGATGCGCATGTCGTTTCGTGCCCGCGTAAAAAGAGCGGGACTCATGAAATGACCCTGGGTGTCGCGCTCCAGCACGTCGCCGCCGGAGACGAGCTCTGCGCCCTCTTCGCGGCCAATGTCGACATACCCCAGATTGGCGCGCAACTGACGCTCCTCAGCGACAGGGCCGATGGTGGTCTGCGGGTCGAGGGCATTGCCAACGCGAACGTGCTCCAGGCGCTTCGTCAATGCCGATACGAATGCATCGTGAATGCCGCTCGTAACGATCAGGCGAGACGAGGCAGTGCATCTTTGGCCAGTCGAATAGTAGGCGCCTTGAACGGCCACTTCCACGGCAACATCGAGATCCGCATCGTCCAGAACGACGAGGGGGTTTTTCCCGCCCATCTCAAGCTGTGCTTTGGCCATGCGGGAAACGAGCCGGCTTGCCACATCCTGTCCGACGGCCTGAGATCCCGTGAAGCTGACGGCAGCCACGTCACTATGGTTGATGATCGCTTCGCCGACCACGCTGCCGCTGCCCATGACAAGGTTGAGCACACCCGCGGGAATGCCGGCGCGTACCAAGATGTCGGTCAGCGCCCAGGCGGACGCGGGCACGGATTGGGCGGGCTTGAACACGACAGTGTTGCCGTAGGCCAGGGCAGCGGCAATCTTCCAGGCAGGAATGGCGACAGGAAAGTTCCAAGGCGTGATCAAGCCCACCACGCCCACCGGCTCCCTCGTCACCTCGACGGACAGGCCGGGGCGCACGGACTCGATCAACTCGCCGCCAGGTCTCAGGGCTTCACCGGCGAACCACTTGAAGACGTTGCCCGCACGCACGACTTCACCGACACCCTCGGCCAGTGTCTTGCCTTCCTCGCGGGAAAGGAGTTCGCCAAGCTCGGCCTGGCGAGACAGGATCTCACTGCCGACACGGTCTAGGATCTCGAATCGCCGCATGATCCCGGCCTCCCGCCAGGCCGGCAAGGCGTGTGTGGCCGCGGCGATCGCAAGGTCGACTTGCGCATGATCGGCCTGGGCATAGTCGCCGATCACATCCTGCAGATTTGAAGGATTTATGTTGGCGCGCGCTTCGTTGCCGTCGAGCCATTCGCCAGCGATCCAGTTGCGATAGACCGGCATTGTAACTCCTCCACCTTGAGGGGATGCTTCAGTTCCCCTTGAACGAGGGTTTCCGCTTCTCGATGAATGCCTGCAGCGCCTCGCGGTGATCTTCGGTCGCGTGAGCCAGCGGCTGCATGGCTGCGGAGAATTCCAGAACCCGCTCCAGCGTCATGTCCTGACCACTGGTCATCAACTTCTTCGTCATGCGCACGGCCATTGGCGGATTGACGGCGATGCGTTCGGCAATCGATCGCGCCTTGCTCAACAGGTCGCCGTCGTCGACGACATAGGAGACAAGTCCCCAATCCAGAGCGGTCTCGGCCGAGATCGAGTCTCCCGTAAACGCCATTTCACGCGCGCGGCTTTGTCCCACCGCGCGCGGCAGCAACCAGGCGCCGCCGTCTCCCGGAACGAGGCCGACCTTTACGAAGCTCTCGGCGAAAGTCGCACTCCTGGAGGCAACCCGGATGTCGCACATGCACGCGACGTCGCAGCCTGCGCCGATGGCCGGGCCATTCACTGCGGCAATGATCGGAACTTCCAGACGTTCGAAGGCCAGCGGAATGCGCTGGATGCCTTCGATGTACCAAAGGCGGTTGGTCGAAGGGGCGGCATAGGCGTTGCCGTCGGGCGCGGCCATCGACTTCAGATTCCCGCCCGACGAGAAGGCGGAACCCGCACCCGTCAGGATCGCGACCCGGACCGACTTGTCCGCGTTCAGCCGCTCGAACGCCTCTATCAATCCACTGATGATGGCCGGCTCGGAGACAGGATTGCGCAGTTCGGGCATGTTGAGCGTCAAGGTGACGATGTGATCAGTCTGCTCGTACAAGACCGCAGTGTCGGCCATCTTCGCTTCTCCGTGCCTGCGCCCGGTGCGCCGGGGTGCCTGAGCTTGACTGGTATTGCGTGGCACCGGAGCTGTCCATCGCCGGATTGCGGCCATCCGCTATGTGATTTGCAGAGCTTGATTGCGCCAAGGTTCTCGCAGGTGGTTGCGCGTTCACGGCGAGGGCCGCACGGTCCGCTCGAACATGTCGAAAGTCGCGTCAGGCTGCATGTTGCAGTTCGTTAAGGAGTGTCCCGGTCGTGGATTTGCAGTTGTTGCTCAAGCTCGAGCGGATCGGCAATGACGTTTGGCGCTCTGTGGCCGGCGACATGAATGCCGGAGGAGAGGTTTTCGGCGGGCAGTATCTGGGGCTGTCGGTGCATGCGGCCATGCTCAGTGCTCCCGAACGCTTTCCCCATGCCGTCAGCGGGTTTTTCCTGAGGGCGGCGCGCGCTTCAGATCCGGTGGAGTACCATGTCGAGCGGACACGGGACGGGCGGGCCTTCGCACATCGCCGCGTCACGGCGCTGCAGGACGGCAAGGAGATGTTCCGCGCCGAGATCAGCTTCCACGAGCCCGAAGAGGGGCAACCGGCGCACGAAGTCGCCGCTCCGGATGCTCCGGACATCACCAAGCTGCGCTCGCACCATCAATGCGTGCTTGACCGGGCGGATGAACTCGACCCGCTTGTCGTGCGGCGGGTGATCAACCGCGACGCGATCGAGTCCTATTTTCCCGATCCGATGGAGGGGCTGGGTAAGCCGGGCACGAAACCGTACACCTTGGCGTGGCTTCGCCCTTCTCCGCCGCCGCGACCCGATGATGTGATAGGATACTACGCGACGCTTGCCTATCTGACCGACGCATGCGCGAACTTCGCCGGCCGGATCATGCACTCGCCCCAGTTGCACGACGGAGAGCTTTCCTCCTCTTCGCTCAACCACGCGATCTGGTTCCACTCCACGCCTCGACCGATCGAACAGGTGCTATATGAAGTTGACAGCCCCTATGCGGGTGGCGGCCTCGGCTTCAATCGCGGATTGATGTTCGATACCAAGGGCAGGGTGCTGGCATCCATCACCCAGGAGGCGCTGATCCGTCGCCGCCGCCCGCCGGCATCTCCGGCAGCGCGCTAGTTCAGGGCGACGTCGTCTTGATTGACCGAAGATAGAAACACCCCACGAATTTTTCAGGAGCAGTATCATGTCACAGCAACGAACAGCGGCAATCATCGGGGCCACCGGCGTGGTCGGGCGCGGTATCGCCCGCACACTGAGCCGCGAGGGGTGGGCAGTCACGCTTATCGGCCGCGACGAGGCGAAACTGGCTGCTGTCTCGAGTGAGGTCGGCGGCCAAGCCACAGTTGTTATCGGGAGCGTTGCCGATGACGAAGCGGCGCTGCGGACCGCAGCCGCCAGTAAGGCGAGTGGACCATTTGACGCGATCATTACGACCATCAATCGCCCGTTATCGTTTTCGCAGCCGGCGCTGGAAATGTCCGCCGAGACGCTCGTCGACTTCTTCCGTGAGAACGTCGCCAGCCATTTCAGCGCAGCCAAGGCTTTCCTCTCCTTGCTCGCGCCGGGCGGGCGGTACATCGGCATTGGCGGAGGGATGGCGGACCTTACCGTCCCCGGGCTGGTCGGTGTGTCCGTTTGTCAGGCCGCTCAACGTAATCTATTCCGCTTCCTTGCGCTCGAAGGCGGAGAAAAAGGTATCTCGGTGGTCGAACTCATGCTCTATTCGCACATCGTCGATCCCGCCGACGAAGCTACGGCGGATGCACGCGGCATCCGTGCCGATGAAGTGGGTGCGCATGTCCTGGCCGTTATCGAGCGGCCGGATGAGTTTGCAGGCCCGATCCTCACGCTCAAGTCTCGTAAGCAAGTCGGCATGGTGGAACGGACGCAATGACAGCGCTAATGCGGCTCCATACGGGGCCGCGAGACCCTCAGGCATAGAAATGCCGGAGTTAGCAAGAGAAATGCAGTGATGGGAAGTCTTGCCGAGTGGCGCAGAGGCTGGCGTACTGTCGCCAGCAGCTTTGTCGGCGTTATTTTCATGGCCGCAGTCCCAGCCGTAACCGGTGTGGTGATGGCGCCCTTGACGGCCGAGTTCGGGTGGTCCCGGTCCATCATCGCCGCCAATGTGTTTATTTGTTCGGTCATGACGCTGGTTCTTGCCCCTTCGGCAGGCCGCCTGATCGCCCGGTTCGGACCCCGGCGCTGTGCCCTTGCAGCCATTACGGCGGCGATCCCCGCATTGTTGCTGATCGCTTTGACGGGTGGCAGCCCACTGACCTGGCTGGGCGCCTGGTTCATATATGCCGTGATCAATCTGGGAATTAGCCCGATCATCTGGTCAGGTGCGGTTGCCGGTCTGTTCGACCGCGCCCGCGGCATGGCGCTGGCGGTGACATTAAGCGGCGCCGGACTCGCTTATTTCGTGTTTCCGCCCTTGGCTGTCGCCGTGCTCACCGAATTCGGATGGCGGGGTGTCTATGTGACGCTTGCGGTTCTATTCTTGGTCGTACTGCTTCCGCTATGCTACGCTTGGTTTCGGAGCGCCTCCGATCTTCCTGACACCACGCGCTCCGGCGAGCAGCCCGCTGGGCCCGTGACCGCGGTTGGCTTTGCGCTCGGCGAAGCGTTGCGGATGCGCCAGTTCTGGCAGTTCGCCGGCGTTGCTGCGCTGATGGCGATCGCGGAAGGCGCCTTGCAGGTTCACTTCTTTCCCATCCTGCAGGAGGGCGGCTTGTCCGCCGGAGAAGCCGCCTGGGTCGCCTCGATGATGGGGATTGCCATGGTCGTGGGCCGCATTCTTGCCGGTTACATGCAGGATAAATTGCCGCCTCTGCCGGTGTTCGGGTGCTCCATCCTGTTCGTTCTGGCAAGCTGCCTTCTGCTACGTTACTCCACGGGTGATACCCTCATGGGGACAGCCGTCTCCATCTGCCTGGGGCTGGGAGCGGGCGGGACGACCATCGGCCTCGCCTACTTGGCTAGTCGCTATTTTGGCCTGCTCGCGTATCCTTCGATATACGGGCTGCTGATGGGCGGCTTCTCGCTAGGGTATGGTGCCGCGCCTGTTGTGGCTGGGCACTTGCGCGAAGTCTCGGGCAGCTACGTCCCGATCTTCAATTGGCTGGCAGCGATCCTTGCCGTGGCCGCAGCCCTCACCTGGCTTTTGGGACCCTCCAAGCTGCGCCCAACGAGCTGACGGAATGGCCGCCGCTGTCAGTTCATCCAGCGGCCACCATTTACGATCAGGGATTGGCCAGTCACGAAGCCGGCCTGCCTGCTGGCGAAGAAAGCGACCGCATGAGCGATGTCTTCAGGTTCGCCCAAACACCGCAGCGGAGTTTCCGCGATCGCCTTCTCGATGAAGGCGGCCGGTAACTGGTCCATCGCCCGGGTACGGATGTACCCTGGAGCGATCGCATTGACGGTGATGCGATATTCCGCAAGCTCACGCGACAAGGAGCGCGTAAAGCCAATCACACCGGCTTTGGCGGCGGCGTAAGCCGCGGCGGACTTGCTGCCGATGTAAGCAGAGTCCGAGGCGATATTGACGATGCGGCCGGACTTTCGTTCACGCATCGACGGCACCGCCTCGCGGCACGCGTCCATGGTGGTATGCAGGCAGATGCGCACCAGAAAGTCCGCCAGATCGGCACTCGCTTCCCAAAAGGGAGCAGCTTTGTCGCGCGCGCTCTGGCCTACATTGTTGACCAGGACGTCAACCGGACCAAGCGCTTCGCCGACAGCGTTGAACGCAGACTTGATGGCCGTCCGGTCCAGCATGTCGGTTTCTACCGCTAAAGCCGTACGACCAAGCCCCTCCACCTCATCGGCGAGCGACCTCAATCCTTGTAGGTCGATATCGAGCAACGCGATATCGGCGCCATCGCCTGCTAGGCGCAGTGCGATGGCGCGACCGATACCGTTGGCCGCCCCGGTAACAACCGCGACCTTGCCGTGGATCTGCGGGGCGGCCGTCATCTTCAGGGCTTGCGGAACTGCGGCTTGCGCTTGTCCACGAAGGCATGAACCGCTTCCTGGTGATCCGGAAGCTGGCTGGAAATGCTTTCCAGCGCAAAGCCCGCATCCACCATGGTCGCAAATTCCTGACGCAGCGGAATGTTCAGGATCGACTTGGAGAAGCGGATCGCCGCCATCGAGTTGCTGCGCAGCCTGCCGACGACGCGGTCGACCTCGGCGTCGAGCTCCTCTGGCGCGACCACCTTGGCGATCAGGCCCATATCCTTGGCATCGCGAGCGCTCACGAGGTCGCCAGTTAGGAGGAAGTACTTGGCCAGAGCCGAACCCACGCTGTGGGGCCAGAACACCGCACCGCCGTCACCCGCGGCAAGTCCCACGCGGACGTGAGGATCGCCAAAGCGCGCGGTTTCGCTTGCGATCACGATGTCGCAGCACAGCGCTATCGTGCAGCCCATACCGACGGCGTCACCATTGACCTTCGCGATGATCGGCTTCTCGGTATCGAGCATGAGCTGCATGAAGCGCTTGCCGTTGCGGTATCCGGCCAGGAAGTTGTCTATACCATCGAGGTTGCGCTTCATGCCCTCGAGGTCGCCACCGGCGGAGAAGGCGCGCCCTTCGCCCGTCAGGACGATGATCTCTACCTTCGGATCCTGGTCGGCCTCGAAGAAGATGCGCGGCAGGACATCGTCCATGTGCGTGGCGATGGCATTGAGCTGGGCCGGGTTGTTGATTGTGACCGTCAGGACACCATCCGTAAGATCAAACTTGAATTCTTCCGGGAAAATTGAGAAGTCCATGGTATTGCCTTTCGTGAGAATTACGTAATCCAAAATCCGTTTGGACGGTGAGGCGGTCGACAACTATTGACCGATGAACTGCGCCTTTCGCTTTTCTTTGAACGCGGTCGTTCCCTCGCGAAAATCGTCGGACCGGATCATCAGCGGTTGCATGAGCATTTCACCGGCGAGCGCCTCCTCGAACGTTTGGTTCTCCGCTGCCACGAACTGGCGCTTGATCATCTTCAGCGAGAGGGTGGGGCTTTGCGCCAGTTCGAGCGCAAGCTGCCGAGCCCGGACCGGCACTTCGTCGGCAGAGGCAAGCTCGCTGACCAGGCCGAGCGCGTGAGCCTCATCACCCGATACAAAACGCCCGGAATAGACGAGAGCCTTGGCGCGGATGGTGCCCAAGTTCTGGGATAACAAGTGAACGGCACCGCCGTCGGGCGCCAGAGCGATGTGCCGGAACGCGAACTGGAAACGGCTATCGGGGGCCGCTATGATATAGTCGCAAGCCAGCGCCATCGACCAGCCCACGCCAATGCAGACGCCGCGCACCGCCGCGACGATCGGAATATCCGTGCGCACGACGCTTCGTACCATGCGGTGCAGGATCTCCACGCGCGCCATGGAGTCGGCAATGCCACCGCCACCCATCTCGCTGACATCGGCGCCTGCACAAAAGTCTCGCCCGCCGCCGGTCAGAACAACGGCTCGCACCGAAACGTCGTTCTGGACCTGCTCGAAGAGCCGCGGCAGTTCGGAACGCATCGCCAGATTGAGCGCGTTCTTCTTCTCGGGACGATCCAGCGTGATCGTGGCGACGCCTTCAGCGATTTCGAGCGATACGGACATCAGATGGTTTCCAACAGACCCATAATGCAGGTAGCCTGGCTGGAGAGCGTACCGCCGTTGCCGTGGGCAAGCGCGAGCTTCGCGTCCTTGATCTGGCGGTCGCCGCCTTCGCCGCGAAGCTGCCGGATCGATTCCACCATCGTGAACAGGCCATACATGCCCGGATGACAGAAGGACAGGCCTCCGCCGTTCGTATTGACCGGCAGCGAGCCTCCGGGGGAGATCGCACCGCTTGCCACGAAGGCACCGCCTTCACCCTTGGGACAGAAGCCAAGGTCCTCGAGGAACAGAATGGTGTTGATGGTGAACGCATCATAGACGTTGACCACATCCATGTCGGCAGGAGTCAGACCGGCCTGCGCGAACGCGCGCTGGCCGGATTCCTTTGCCGCAGAAACGGTCAAGTCTGCCAACTGCGCGATCTCGTAGTGCCAGGTTGCCGAAGCCACGCCCAGCAGAGCCACCGGCGTCTTGTTGAGATTCTTCGCCCGATCCGCGCGTGTCATGACCACGGCGGCAGCGCCATCGGTGACGAGGCAGCAATCCGCCACGTGGAGTGGATCCGCAACCAGGCGCGTAGCTAGCACGTCCTCGACCGAGAGCGGCCCCTGGCGAAAAGCCTCGGGATTGAGATTGGCCCATTGCCGCGCGGCGACCGCAACCGAGGCAAGCTGCTCCGACGTGGTTCCGTACTGGTGCATGTGCCGAGAGGCAGCCAATGCATAGGACGCGGCGGGGTTGTTGGGCCGATACGGAAACTCGAATGCAGAAGGCTGCTGCGCGGAAACCAGCTTGCCGGCCCCGGTCCGCTGGTTCGCACCGTAGCAGATCAGGGCATAGTCGATGAGGCCGGCATCGAGCGCCAGCATGGCCCATTCCGCGTGCGTGAGGAACGCCGATCCGCCAGTGCGACTGTTATTCGTCATCGCCGGGCGGATGCCGAGGTATTCTGCAATCGTCAGACCCGACAGGAAATCGGTAGGAAGACAGATAAACAGGCCGTCGATGTCCGACGGCTTGAGGCCGGCATCGGCAATCGCCAGGCGCGCGGCTTCTGCGGCGAGCTCGATCGAGGTGTAGCCGGGCGCCTCACCACATCCGAACGTGGCTGCACCGACGAACGCGGTCTTGCCACGAAGTTGCGAACCGCGGCTCATTCTGCCGAATCCGCTTCAAAGACGACGATCTTGCTGTCCGGTCCATCGACGATCTTGGCCCGCACGCGCATGCCGATGAAGACATCCTCCGCCGGCATGGATTGAACGTGCGTCATCAGGCGTGGCCCTTCATCAAGTTCGACGATAGCGATGTTCACGTTTTCAGCCGGCGGCTTCATCCGCTTCACCGTTGTGGCGTAGACCGTGCCGAGGCCGCTGGGCTCCACCCACTCCAGGTCCGTCGCGCCCGTCCGTGGGGCGATCACCCTGGGATAGAAGACCCATTCGCCGGTGCTGGCCGAGCGCTGGATCATGAACTTCCCGTCCGCCAAGTGCTGGAAGTAGGTCGTTGTCGGTGGGGCCTGGGTCAAACCGGGTCTCCTTGGCTGGAAGTCTGTGCAATCACTGGAACACCGCCCGGCCACGATCAAGGACCACCTTGTCCCGCTCGATCACAGTGCAGCGGAACACCGTCTCGCTACCGGTATGCCACATATCAGTCCGCAAGGTCTCACCCGGAAACACGGGCGAGGAAAAACGGCAAGACAGCTCCTTCACCGCTGCGGCTTGCCGATCCGCCCCGGCGAGCAGGGCAAAGCCCGCCACGCCGAAGGTGGCAAGGCCATGCAGGATGGGCCGCGGAAAGCCCGCTGCCTCGGCGACCTTGGGATCGGCATGCAGCGGGTTGAGATCGGCCGAGAGCCGATAGATCAGGGCAGCCTGTGGTGGGATCGTCCGGGTCACCGAGATATCGGGCGAGCGATCCGGGATCGCTGCCTCGGGCTGGGGCTTGCCGCTGGCCGGGCCGCCGAAACCGCCGTCGCCGCGACAGAACATCGACATGACCTGGGTCGATTGGAGAACGCCGGTGGCCTGATCGATGAGATCGCGCCGAACACGCAGCAATGCGCCGCGCCCTTCGCCCTTGTCGATGATCTCATCCACCGAGTTGCGGGCGATCAGGGTCCCCTCAGCAGGCAGGGGGGTGTAAATGGTGAGTGACTGCTCGCCCTGCACGACCTTGCGGAAGTCGATGCCTGTATCGGGCTCGCTGATCCAGAAGCCGGGATGACCAAGAACAACTGCCATCGTCGGCAAAGCCTGCAGGCCTTTCTCGTACACGAACTGCAGCTCTCTGGGATCTGTAGGGTCCGAGCCCAATCCGAGACCGAGTGCGTAAAGCACGCTCTCCCGCCAAGAATAGCTATGCATCTTCTCGGCGAACTCTCTCGCCATCAAACGGGTATAGTCGATCGCCATGAAGTGCTCCTACGGCTCTCGCTGGTAGTGCAGCATGGAATGGCAGGGCAACCGGCCTACCGGCAAATCATATATGTGTTGGCTGCCGCGCCTGGTTTATCTCTAACAACTCCACCTGCTGGATGGCCGCAGCGATGTCAGCCACGCCAAGAGGGCGTGCCAGGGTCTTCATGTGCGGGCTGGTCATCGTGGCGGCGGCCACCGCTGCCATGTCAGCCAGTGTCGGCCGCTCCACGCCGAGCGACACAAGCCCGGTGGGCAAGCCGATGTCTGCCAGGAACCCGGCAAGATCGATCAGCTCGCCATCGCGTTCCTCGGCGGCGAGCTGGACCAGCGTTCCATAGGCTACGTGCTCGCCATGCAAACGATCCCTCGCGCCCCGCAGAGTCATGAGCCCACGCGTAACCGAATGGGCAATCGACAGTCCGCCGTTCTCGAAGCCCATGGCGCTGAGCAGGACACAGGCCTCGATCGTGGCCTCGAGCGGTTCGGTGACTTCGTGACGGTCGGCAGCGGCAAGCGCGGCCACCGCATTTTCTCGCAGCAGGCGATAGGCGGCTTGAGCGATCGCGCGCGCTGAATGCGTTCCACGGGTGCCATGCTTGGTCAGGCCCGTGCCCGCCCAGCAGGCCTCGGCCTCGAACGTCTTGGCGATCGCATCGCCGATGCCGGCGCGCAGGAAGCGCGAGGGAGCCTGAGCGATGACCCGGCTGTCAACGATCACCGCCGCCGGATTTGCCGGCATCTGGTCGACGCGGACCAAGCGATGCATGTCGTCATACATCGCAATGCCCCGACTTGCCGGACCATCGGTAGAGGCGATCGTCGGTACGGAGATCACCGGTTGGCCCAGGCGTAAGGCAAGCGCCTTGCCCGCATCGAGCGCCTTGCCGCCGCCCACGGCGATGACGACATCGCAATCGCCACAATCCGCCGAGAGCGTATCGATCGCAGCGTCCGTCACCTCGCCTGCGAACGAGATCATCGTCGCGCCTTCGGCAAAGCCATCCTGCAGCGCGCTCTCGACAAGAGGGCGTATCTGCGCGTCGATGACGATCTTCGGACTTTGCCCGATCCGCGAGGCGATCTGGCCAACCTTTGCCAGCGCACCTGGTCCCTGAACGTACAGCGGCGTGGACGCGAAAATGCGCATGATGCTCGATCCGCCTACCTAGTTTCAGTGCCCGGTGAAGACGGCGGATCGCTTCTCACGAAATGCGGCCACGCCTTCGGCGTGATCACTGGTCATGCTCAGCATTGGCTGCTGCTGCGTCTCCAGCGCGAGCGCGTCACTTAGCGGGCCAGGACCCTGCACAAAGGCAGACTTCATCGCGGCGATCGCAAGCGGGGCAATCCCCCGGTACTCGCCCGCCTTGGCTACCGCGGCAGCGACGGCTTCGCCTGCGGGAACCAGCTTGTCGATGATTCCGATACGCAAGGCCTCGTCCGCTTTCACCGGACGGCCCGTGAACATGATGTCGCGCGCCATCGTGCGGCCGACACGCTGCGGCAGGGACCATAGCAGACCGCAATCCGCCGTGAGGCCGATCTTGCCGAATGCAGCACCGAACCGCACGCCCTCGCCGGCAATCACGAAATCGCACGCCGCCGCGATCGACAGCCCGGCACCGAATGCCACTCCCTCGACCGCGGCGATGACTGGCTTCGGGCCACCCGCAATCAGTTCGATGGCACGGTGCAACGGCATGAGGCGACGGCGCGAGCGCGCCGGATCCGGCGTAGACGACAGCATCAGTTGCCGTATGTCGGCGCCTGCCGTGAAGTTAGCTCCCGCTCCTGCCAACACGATCGCCCGCACCTCCGGGTCGGCCATCGCAGCTTCCAAGGCAGCCAGAAGCGCGGCTCGCATCTCGTCTGAGAGGGGGTTCATCCGCTGGGCATCGTTGAGCGTCAGTACACATACATCGTCCTGCATAGAGCGAAGGACATGATCGGAGGCATTAGACTGCATCGTGTTCGCCTGAAAAGAAGGATCAAGTGCTAGGATAGCCGGTGCTGAGAGTGACATTCTCCCATTCGGCGAGGTTCGTCGACACTTTTCCGATCTTGTCTCGAATGCTGGCCAGGGCGTCGGCCCCGAGGACAAGGCGTAGGGGCGGAGCTTCGCTGTCGACGACGAGCAGGATGGCATCGATTGCCTTGGCAGGATCGCCGGGCATCATGTCGCCGACTCCGGACAATCCGGCACGTGTCATGCCGCCCGGCGTCGCATCGTAGATCGACAGCGGTGCGCGCGCGATCCGTTCGGACCCTTTGAAGAAGTTGGTGCGAAAACCGCCGGGCTCGATGATTGTAACGGCGATGCCGAAGGGTGCCAGCTCCGCGCTGAGGGACTCGCTGAAACCCTCTACGCCGTGTTTCGCAGCGCAATATGGCGCCATGCCGGGAAGACCCACCACGCCGGCCATGGACGAGAAGTTCAGGATATGCCCTTTGCTTTCGCGCAACGCCGGCAGTGCCGCCTTGGTGACGTAGATCGTCCCGCCCAGATTGGTCTCGATGGCGTGGTCGATTTCGTCTTCGTCCAGCTCCTCCAGAACGCCGGCGAGGCCGTAGCCGGCGTTGTTGACCAGGATGTCCATGCCGCCCAGCTTCGCGATGCCTTCGCCAACCGCAGCGGGGATGCGCTTGCGGTCGGTAACGTCGAGCAGGATGGCATGCGCACGCCCGGGCGCCAGTGCTTCGAACTGTTTGGCCTGGTCTGCATTGCGCAGGGTCCCTGCCACACTGTCTCCACGCGCCAAGGCTGCTTCCGCCAGAAGCCGTCCAAAGCCGCTGGAGACCCCGGTAATGAACCAACGTCTGTTATCGTGCATATGACGACATCCTCATCAAGACCGTTCGCTGCGAAAAGTTATATGACGCTGGCAGATCGCAGACCAGCGCCGCGCAGCGGAGCAATCGGCTATCCCTCATGTGATGGCCGCCGTTTCGATGACGGCATCCAGCGCCAGAACGCCGCGACCCGCGTCCATCACCAGCAGCGGATTGACCTCCAGCGTCGTGATCGTCTCGGCATTGGCTGCTGCCAGTTGCGATATTCGGCTGATTGCGCTTGCCAGCGCCGGCAAGTCCGCCTTGGCTCGGCCACGAAAGCCGTCGAGCAACGGAAAGCTGCGGATCGAGCGGATCATCTCATGCGCCTCGTCGATGGTGACCGGAGCGAGGCGAGTGGCGACGTCCTTGAGCAATTCCACCGTCACCCCGCCAAGGCCGAACATCACGACCGGGCCCAGCAGCGGATCGGCATGGATGCCCACGATGCACTCCGTGCCGCCCGAAATCATGGGCGAGACGAGACATCCATCGATCCTCGCATCAGGCTTTGCGCACGAGACATCGGCCAGGATCTTCTCGACGCAATCGCCGATGTGTTCGGGCTCCACGTTCAGCGCCACGCCGCCAACATCCGACTTGTGCAGAATGTCGGGCGAGACAATCTTGACCGCCATGGGTCCGGCGATCTCCGATGCGGCGCTGTCGGCACGGGCGCGATCGGTCACCAGGTATTCGGGAGGGTAGGGCACGCCTATCTCGGACAGCAGCGCCTTGGCCGTCTTCTCGGAGAATTCCTGGCCGGGCGCGATCGCGGGAAGGTCGGCGGCATCGCTGTCGACGAAGAGCGGTCGATCCCAGGCCTGGGGAAACTGGGCCAGCGCGGCCATGGCCTTGATCGCGCGAGCTGGCTCCCGCACGCAAATGAACCCGGCTTCGCCATAAAGCTGGACGGTATCCGCCGGCGCAGTAACCGAGAGCGCGAGTGGTGCATCGGCATTGCGCCGGGCTGTCTCGCTCAGGCTGTTTAGCAGTGGATCGCGGATAAACGGCAATCCCGCGATCAGGCCGACATTGCTGTAGACCATGTCGAACTCGCCGGATTGCAGCACCGCATCCAGTGCCTTGGCGAACATGGGCGGATCGTTTGCGACCTGACCTGTAAGATCCACCGGGTTGGCGGCAGCGCCGTTCGGAGAAAGATCCATCAAGGCTTGTTGCAGGGCAGGAGAGGCGGTGGGCACGTCGAGGCTCTCGTCCGCCGCGAAGTCCGCCGCCTGCACGCCTATGCCGCCAGAATTGGTGAGAATGGCGATCCGCTTGCCTTTCGGAAATCGACCGCGGCTCGCTGCATAGGCGACGTCCAGCATCTCTTCGGTGGTGCGGGCGCGGTAAGCGCCGAAGCGCTGGAAAACCGCATCATAGACACCGTCGGATCCGGCGAGCGATGCCGTGTGCGATGCGGCGGCACGGGCACCTTGCTCCGTGCGCCCGACCTTCAACAACACCACGGGCTTTCGGCGAGAATGGGCCGCCTCGAGCGCGGCAAAGAACGAAGCCTTGTCGCGCACACCCTCAATATAGCCGATCACGACATCGACATCATCGCTTTCGGCAAGGAACTGCATCGCCTCGCCCAGGCCGACATCGACTTCGTTGCCGGTTGTCACCCAAGTGCCGAAATCGAGCCCGACCTCGCGCGCCGACATGACCACCTCACCGGCGTAGCCACCGCTCTGGCTCACCAGCCCGAGGCGCCCTGCCGTGCCGCGAACATCGTCGAATATGCCTGAGAACGACAGGAAGGTATTGGTATGGAGATTGTAGAGGCCAAGGCAGTTGGGACCCAATAGGCGCATACCTGCCTGACGCGCCACGCCCAGGATCTGATCCTGCTGCCGGGCGCCGTCCTCCCCCATCTCGGCGAAGCCGGCGCTGAAGATGACCGCGGCCCCGACGCCTTTACGGGCGCATGCCTCGATCGCGGGCAGTACCGCGGCAGAGGGCAGGGCAAGAACCGCACAGTCGGGACTGCCGGGCAGGTCGTCGATCGTCGACCATGCCTTCAGCCCCTGAACCTCGCTGCGACCCGGGTTGACCGGATAGATTTCGCCCCCGAAGCCGACTTCCTTGAGGTGGCGCAGCGCACGGCCGCCGATGCGCGTGACATCGGCCGATGCGCCCACCATCGCCACTGACCTGGGGCGCAGCAGCGCATTGAGCGTCCGGGCTTCAGGCACCCTTCCAGCCCTTTCCTTCGGAGGCGAGCCGCTCCAGCAGCTTGCCCGGGCCCCAGCGCGGACCATTGCGCTTTGCAGCCTCGACCGCAGCTTCGTAGATCCGGTTCAGACCGACCTGCTCGCCCCAGAACATCGGGCCGCCCTTATGCGCAGGAAAGCCATAGCCGTTGACCCAGGCGACATCGATGTCGCTGGCACGGATCGCGGTACCGTCCTCGATCTCCTTGGCGCCTTCGTTCACCAGGGGAGCGAACAGGCGGAACTCGATTTCTTCGTCGGTAAAACTGCGACGCTCGATGCCAAGCTCGCGCGCGGTCTCCTCGATGATCTCGGTCGTTTCGGGATCGGGGAACTTGTCACGCCCTTCGTATCTGTAGAAACCCTTGCCCGCCTTCATGCCGTTCCGGCCGCGCTCGACCAGTCGCTCTAGGATAGGCGAGAAGCGCTCGCCCGCAGGCAGCGTCGCCTTGCGGGCCTCGCGTACCAGGACGCCGACATCGAGGCCGCTCATGTCGCGCATGGATATCGGCCCCATCGGCATGCCGAATTTCTCGGCCACTCGGTCGATCTGTTCGGGCGTCGCTCCCTGTTCCATCAGGAACTCGGCCTCGCCGGTGTAGTACTGCAGCATGCGGTTGCCGATAAAACCATCGCAGTTGCCAGCCAATACGACGTTCTTGCCCAAGGTCTTGCCCAGGGCCATCACCGTGGCGATCGTCTCGGGCGAAGTCTGCGCGCCCCGGATGTTCTCCTGCAGCTTCATGACATTCGCGGGGGAGAAGAAGTGGACGCCGACAACGTCGGCCGGACGGGTCGTAGCCGCGGCAATCTCGTCGATGTTGAGCGAGGAAGTGTTGGTCGCCAGGATCGCTCCTGGCTTCATCACCGCGTCGAGGCGCGAGAAAATGTCGCGCTTGATGTCCATCCGCTCGAACGCAGCCTCGACCACGATGTCCGCGTCGGCAAAGTCGGTGTAGTCGGTCGTCGTCGAGATCAGCGCGAGCGCCTTGTCGGCCGCCGCCTGCGGCATCGATCCGCGTCCGACGGAGACTTCGTAGTTCTTGCGGATCAAGGCGATGCCCTTGTTCACAGCCTCGTCGCTGATGTCGGTCAGATGCACCGGGATACCTGCGTTCGCGAAGACCATCGCAATGCCGCCGCCCATCGTCCCGGCGCCGATGACGGCGGCGGCCCGGATCGGCTTGGGCTGCGCATCCAGGCCAGGCACCCGGCGCGCCTCGCGCTCGGCGAAGAAATAGTGCATCAGCGCGGCGCGCTGCTCGCCTGCGTAAAGCTCGCGAAACTTCGCAATCTCGAAAGCGAGCCCCTCGCTCGGAGGAAGCGTGCAGGCCGCTTCGATGCAATCGATGATGACAAGCGGGGCGATCTTGCCGCGCGCCTTCTTGGCGACGCTCTGGCGTGCCTTGGCGAACACCTCGGGCGTGATACCCTCGATTTTGTCGTTGCGCTCGATCACCGGGGTCAGCGTCTTGCCGTCTGCCACCATCGTGCGCGCGTAGTCGATGGCACCGGCGGTCAGGTCATCGACGACCGCATCGATGATGCCAAGTTCGAGAGCTTTTGCAGCAGGCACGTGCTTGCCCGTGGTTATAAGGTCGATGGCGACTTCCGGCCCGACCAAGCGAGGAAGGCGCTGCGTTCCGCCGGCGCCGGGAAGCAGCCCCAGGTTGACTTCGGGCAAGCCCACCTTCGCTGCGGGCACCGCGACGCGCGCATGACAGGTCAAGGCAAGCTCCAACCCGCCGCCAAGTGCGGTTCCGTGGATTGCCGCGACGGTCGGCTTGGGGAAAGTCTCAAGCACATGCTGCAGGTCGGGCAGGCTGGGCAGGACCTTGGAGTTGTCAGTTCCGAATTCGGTGATGTCGGCTCCGGCGATGAAGGTCTTTCCGCCGCCCACGATCACGACCGCCGATACTGCGGCATCGTCCTTGGCACGCGCCAGACCTTCACCCAGCCCGGTGCGGACCGCGGCGCTGAGCGCGTTGACCGGCGGGTACTCGACCGTGAGAACCGCGACGTTGTCCGTGACGTCGTACCGCACCGCTTTCATATCATTGTCTCCATCGGCCTTGACGGTTGTGGGCTCGCAAATAGCCCCTCTAAGACGCTCTTGCCGCGGGCCGGCAGTCTAATTGCAGCACGGATGTGATTAATTGCGCGCTCGGCGGCATGAGGCGGAAGCAGTGCGGACGATCGGGTATCAAGCGCAAGCCGTCCCAAGCGCTGGATATCACTAGGTTGCGTTGGCGACATCGTGCCGTCTGCCGAAACGAAACGTAAAGCCGCGCAAGGACGACCTCTTTTCAAGCTGGCGCCAAGCCTAGGGTCTCGCGTCCCTTCTACCAGGAAATACCATCGATGAAAATAGATCTGAGCGGGTACAAAGACGAGAACTTCGGCATGACGCACGAGCAGGCGATCGACAACGAGTTTCGCGCTTCACAGGCGTTCGAAGATTCGCACTGACCGCAGCGCGCTGGTTGCACACGACGGCGGGGATAGGGCAAGGCACTGACACCCACCGCCCTATTCCTTAATGCCGCCCGCCGCTTTAGCTGGAAAGCCCCGCAGCGGCGACGCCCGCCAGCGCCGCCTTTTCATCGTTGTCGCTTAGATCGCCGGTCACACCGACTGCGCCGATGATCTCGCCCTCGCCGCTGCGGACAAGGATGCCGCCGGCAGCGGGAACAATGCCATCCGGGTTGAGGCCGGCCGCGGCATTGATGAAGGTCGGGCGATCGATCGCCATCTCGCCGATCACGCGCGAGGAGACGCCGAGGGCAAGCGCACCGGAAGCCTTGGCTGTGGCGATCTGCGGGCGCAGGTTCGATGAGTTGTCCTCACGTGCGAAGGCGACCATGTGGCCGCCCGCATCCAGAACGACGACGCTGAGCGGCTTCAGGCCGAGTGACCGACCTTCCTTCAGCGTGGCCGCCACGATGGTTTGCGCTTGGTCGAGGGAAATGCGTGACATGTTCTACTCCTGAGAAAGATGCTTCAGCGCCGCAGGCTTCGGACCGCCGGTTGCCCAGTCCAGCAGTTCGACAGTATGGACGACGGGGGTGCCGGAAAAACGAGCGATCTGCGTGGCGCAACCGACGTTGCCTGTGGCGATCACGTCCGCTTCGAGCTTGTCGATGTTGCCGGCCTTGCGCTGCCCCAGCTTGTCGGCGATCTCGGCCTGCAGGATATTGTATGTCCCGGCCGAACCGCAGCACAGATGCGCTTCCCCGGGAGTTCTCACCTGGTAGCCGGCCATGGCCAGCAGACGCTTGGGCGCCTCGGTGACCTTCTGCCCGTGCTGCAAGGAGCAGGCGGCATGATAGGCGACGGTGACGCCCCTGTCCGTACCCGGCGGCAGATCAAGGCGGGCAAGATACTCGGACACGTCCATCGCAAGCCCAGCGACGCGAGCTGCCTTGTCGGCGTAGCGCGGATCGTTGCGCAGAAGAAAACCGTAATCCTTGATCATGGTGCCGCAACCCGATGCTGTGACGATGATGCCGTCCAGCCCCTTGCCATCGATCTCCGCGATCCAGGCATCGACGTTGCGCCGCGCGGCGACAAGCGCATCGTGCTCCTGGCCCATATGGTGGACGAGCGCGCCGCAGCAGCCCTCGCCCCGCGCGAAGATCACCTCGTGGCCGCAGCGATTGAGAAGCCGGACGGCGGCCTCGCGAAACTCAGGGCGCAGCACCGGCTCTGCGCAGCCTTGCAGAAGGGCGACCCGGCCCTTGGCACCCGGCAGGCTTTTGGACAAAGCATTGGCGGGCGCTGGCACGCGTGATGGTGCCAGGTCCAACATCGCCGCCAGCGGCTTCAAGGCATCGATCCTGCCGAGCATCGGCTTGATCGGCTTGGCGAGCCGGGCCAGCTTCAAGGACCACCGGAAGCGGCCGGAATAAGGCAGCACGCTCGCCAGCAATCGCCGGACGAAACGCTCGCTCATGGGTCGCTTGTAGTTGTCGTTGATGTAGGCCCGGGCGTGGTCGGCCAGATGCATGTAGTTCACACCGGACGGGCAAGTGGTCATGCACGAAAGGCAGGAGAGGCAGCGATCGACATGCTTGACCACTTCGGGACTGGGAACACGCTGGTTCTCCAGCATGTCCTTCATCAAATAGATGCGCCCACGAGGGGAATCGAGTTCGTCCCCCAGCAACACGTAAGTGGGGCAAGTCGCCGTGCAGAAGCCGCAATGCACGCACTTGCGGATTACCTGCTCAGAGGACTTCATGGCCGGATCGGCGAGTGCCTCAGGCGAAAAGCTGGTCTGCATCCGCATCCTCCTTGAATCGGCCGGTCACAAAGACGTCGGCGGGATCGAATGCCCTGCGGACGCGCTGCTCGAGCATGGCAACGCCGGGCCGCCTGGGGTGAAAAGCTGGAACGCGAGCACGCATCTCGTCGCCTGCCCGGATCAGTCGCGCTTCGCCATTGAAGTTCAGCGCCTGCTCCCGCACCTCACTGTCGGTCCGGTCCGTCGCGATCCAAACGCGCGCGCCGCCCCAATCGATCGCCCAGTCGATGCCGAGCGGCTCCAGTGTGGCGACGAGATCCGTCGCATGGCGAGGCGGTACGTGGACGTCCCATAGAACCGCGCCCTGCAGGGCATGGCCCGACATGGCATTACGCCATAGCGGCTCAGCTTCATCATCAGCCATGCGATCCAGCGGGCAGTGCTCTGCGAGCAGGCGCGGCAATGCCGCGCAGCGCGCCTCGACCGAGGGGGCAAAACCCGCCACGCGCAGCAGGACTTCTCCGGTGCGTAAGTAGGCAGCGGCCGAAACTTCCGCGTTGCTGCCCAGCGCCGACGCCATGATTGCATAGGCGGCGTTAAGCGGCGTGTTCCGTGCGACCATGGTCACCGTCTGCCGCGGCTTCGGAAGCACCTTGACGGTGAGTTCGGTCATGGCGCCGATGCGGCCCCATGAGCCGGTCATCAGCTTCGGCAGATCGAAGCCGGTCACGTTCTTCACGACTTTCGCTCCGGCCACGAAGGTCTCACCGCGACCGGAAACGGCCGTGAAGCCCAGTAGATGGTCACGCGCGCTGCCTGCCGTTACGCGGCGCGAACCGGCAACGCCTGCAGCGATGGTGCCGCCAATGGTCGCGCCTAGCTCGCCCCAGGGTTCGAAGGCCAGCATCTGGTTCTCGGCGGCGACAAGGTCCTGAACGTCCGCAAGACTTGTCCCGGGACGAACCGTGAGCACGAGCTCTGCCGGGTCGTAGTCCACCACACCGGCGATGTTTTGCATGGAGACCACTTCGCAATCGCGCGGCGCGCCGAAGCCTGCCTTGGTGCCGCCGCCGGCCAGTTCCAGCTTGGTCCGCTCGGCTGTGGCCCTGGCGACGATCTCGACAAGATCCTTGGTATCTCTCGGGGCCAGCATCAGAACCTCGGCAATTCAGGGTGCGGCACTTCGCCATGGTGAACGTGCATGCGGCCCAGTTCAGCGCAACGATGCAGAGTCGGGAAGACCTTGCCAGGGTTAAGCAGTAGCCCGGGGTCGAAGGCGCATTTGACGCTCTGTTGCTGCTTCAGATCCTCTTCGCCGAACATCTCGGGCATGAGATCACGCTTCTCGATTCCAACGCCATGTTCGCCGGTCAGCACGCCGCCCACCTCCACGCAAAGGCGAAGGATGTCGTTGCCGAACTCTTCGGCACGGGCCAGCTCGCCGGGTACATTGGCGTCATAGAGGATAAGCGGGTGAAGATTGCCATCCCCGGCGTGGAAGACATTCGCCACGCCAAGCTGATATTTTTGCGACAATTCCTCCATCCGGCTCAAGACTTCCGGTAGCCGCCGACGCGGGATGGTCCCATCCATGCAGTAATAATCCGGCGAGATCCGCCCGACCGCCGGGAATGCCGCCTTGCGACCCGCCCAAAAGGCCACCCGCTCGGCCTCGTCCTGGGAAACGCGCGATGTCACGGCTCCGTTGGCGCCGGCAATCCGGGCGATCTCCTCGATCAGATGATCGCACTCCGCTGCCGGCCCGTCCACTTCGACGATCAGCAGTGCCCCAACGTCGAGAGGATAGCCGACCTTCACGAAGGCTTCGGCGGCGTGGATCGCAGGCCGATCCATCATCTCCATCCCGGCGGGGATGATGCCCTCGGCAATCACTTGAGCGACACAGGCTCCGGCGCTTTCGGGATCGGAAAATCCGACGAGAACCGCACGCGCCGTTTCCGGCTTTGGCAGGATGCGCACAGTCACTTCCGTCACGACGCCCAACAGGCCTTCGGAGCCCACGATCACGCCCAGGAGATCCAATCCGCCGGGGTCCAGATGGCGGCCGCCGAGGCGCACGACGTCGCCATTCATCAGCACGAGTTCAACGCCCAAGACGTTGTTCGTGGTCAGGCCGTACTTCAGGCAATGAACGCCACCCGAATTCTCGGCGACGTTGCCGCCGATCGAGCATGCGATCTGGCTGGAAGGATCGGGCGCATAGTAAAAGCCACGCCCTTCGACCGCGTTCGTTATTGCCAGGTTGGTCACGCCGGGTTGGACGACAACGACACGATCCTCGTAGTCGATGTCCAGGATGCGCTTGAATTTGCCCATGGCCAGCAACACCGCGTCTGCAAGCGGCAGGGCGCCGCCCGAAAGCGACGTGCCGGAACCCCGCGGCACGACCTTCACGTCCTCCTTGTGACACCAGCGAAGCACCTGTTGCACCTGCTCTACCGTCTCCGGAAGGACGACGACCATCGGTGGCTGCCGATACGCGGTGAGACCATCCGATTCCCACGGACGCAAGCCGTCCAGATCATCGATCACCCCTTCGCCGGGCACGATCTCACGCAATGCGGCGATGATGCGGTCGCGCTTGGCAAGCGTCTGTGCGTCGGGCTTTGGCATCGCTATCGACATGATCGGACTCCTCTTGCGCGTGCGAAGGTGCAAGCTTGTTCCCAAGCGTCCCCACCCACTCGCGCGAATGCCACGAAGGACGTGGCAGGCTGCTGCTTCCCGCCAGACGTACCCCGAATCTTCAGGTCTGGCTTCGACATCGGCCCGTTAAGATTAAGTGTGGTGCGCCGCAGCCTTAAACACATCGAGCGACATATTCATAGCCACCTTCATCGATAGGAACAGCTTCCCGCCGCCATAGTGCGTGGCCCGTCTACAGCCCCGGGGCATATCGACGCCAGAAGGTATAGATTCACACTGCTGTGAGAAGGCGTGCGCGGCGACGACAACCGGCTGATATTGCACGTGAAAGCCGGGATCGCGGTGCGGCGGGGCTTACGAAAGCAGCTTGTCCTGTATCGTGCGGCGCTTTGCCGCGTCGACTTTGAGTACATCGGCAAGGTAGCGGTCAACCGATCCCGATTTCTCCTGCAGCGCCTCCCGGCACCGCTCGAGGTAGAGCGGCTCAACGGTCAGGAGGGCATACATGGCCTCGTCGCTGATCTCCCGGCCATAGTTCAGTTCCATGCGTTTCTTGAGTGCCGGAAGCCGCTCACCCACGTTTCCCGCGGTATTGCTGAGCAGATAGTCCTCAAGGGCATCGTCGGGGTGCACACCCAGAACCTGGTGCGTAAGCGCCGCCAGGATGCCGGTCCTGTCCTTCCCGGCGGCGCAATGGATCAGCATCGCGCCGTCATCCTGTGCCAGAGCATCAAAGTAGCGACGGAACATGGCAACGTGGCGAATATCGTACGGCATGAGGCCATAATGCCCCGCCAGGAAATCCCGCATGGCCTCGAAACTGAAGTTGCTGGCCATGAAAGCGGCTACGTGAGGAGCCTTTCGATCGCCCATGACCACATCGAACGGCGTAGGGTCGTCTTCCATGATCAAGCGGAGCGGCAACACGCCGATCCACGCGCTGGGCTGCTCCTCCTGCTCGGCAGGATGACGAAGGTCGGTCACCGTGGCGATGCCAAGCTCTGCAATCCGGCCGAGATCCGCCTCGCTTGCGCGCTGAAGGTGGGCCGAGCGGTACAACTTGCCAGTGACGACCCGTGCACCATCTTGTGCTCGCCAACCTCCGTAGTCACGGAAGTTGTTGATCCCGTCAAAACGGAGCACGCGCGTCCAAGCCGTGATCGTCACTTGCCTTGTTCCCCCGCGTGCCGGCCAGCCATGCACGCTTCCATGGTCCCGCTGGGCGCCCTGCCCCTTCCAACCGCGACGGACCGTTGCGATGGAAAGCGGCCTCAAGATGAAGCGGTTATTCGATGATCGCCAGGACTGTTCCCACTTCATAGACCTTGCCGGCCTCGGCGATGATCTTCAGCGTACCTGTCGCCGGACTGTCAACCTCGTTGGTCGACTTGTCGCTTTCAAGCGCAAAAAGCGGCTCGCCTTCCTTGATCTCCTGCCCGTCCTGAATTTTCCATTCCGCCAGCGTGCCTTCGTTCATCGAGAAACCAAGTTTGGGCAGCAACACTTCGATAGCCATATTTGCAGTTCCTATTTCACAAGGCCAATCGCCTCGCGCGCAATCGTCGCGGCGTTGGGAGCATAAGCGCTTTCAAGAGGCTTTGAAAATGGGACCGGAGCGTAAGGAGCGCCTAGGCGACCAACAGGCGCCTTGAGCTTACCAAAAAACTCCGAATGCAGCGTCGCCGCGATTTCCGCGCCTACACCGAACTGGGTCACCGCTTCATGCGTGATCAGGCAGCGTCCCGTCTTGGCCACCGACGCGAACACCGCCTCCTTGTCCCACGGGGAAATGGTGCGCAAGTCGATGATCTCGGCCGAGACACCGGCTTCCTCCATCTCCTTGACCGCGCCTACCACCTCGTTGAGCACGCGCGAGTAGCTGACGATGGTGACATCCGAACCCTCCTTGACCATGCGAGCCTTGCCGAGCGGCACGACATGGCCTGGCTGCGCCAGCTCGCCTGGCGTCCAATAAGCGGGCAAATTCTCGATGAAGAGGACCGGGTCGGGATCCTTGATGGCTGCCCGCATCAGCCCGTAGGCGTCGGCAGGATTGGACGGTGCTACCACTTTCATCCCGGCGGTGTGCGCGAACCACGCTTCGAGGTAGTCGCTGTGCTGGCCGCCGGACGCGAAGCCGGTGCCGGTCATCGTGCGCACGACGATCGGCACATTGGTCTGGCCGCCGGACATGTATCGCAGCTTGGCGGCATGGTTGACGATCATGTCCATGGCCACGGTGGTGAAGTTCATCAGCATGATTTCGGCGATCGGCTTGTAGCCGACGAGGCTGGCCCCGATCGCCGCACCCACGATGGCCTGCTCCGCGATCGGCGTGGAGCGGACGCGGTGATCGCCGAAGCGTGACGAAAGTCCGCGTGTCACGCCGACAATGCCGCCCTCTTCCGGATCGGCGACGTCCTCGCCCAGCACGATGACTTTGTCATCCTCGGCCATGGCATCGGCGATCGCCGCATTGATCGCCTGGAGGATCGTGCCCGACTTCGTCATTGTCTCGACCTGGGTCATGCCAGCGCTCCTTCGGCGTAGACATCCTTCGTAAGTTCATCGAGCTCGGGGAAAGGCGAAGCGAGCGCGAACTCGACTGCCCGATCGATGCGGGACTCGATTTCGGCCTCGATCGCTGCGAGTTCGTCCTCGCTGGCGATACTCTCGGCAATCAGGCGGGCCCTGAAAGCGGGAACGGGGTCGGCTTCCATGGCCGCCTTCTTCTGCGCCTTGTCCATGTAGCCGTCGGCATCGCCGAAGACGTGCCCGTAAAAGCGAAACGTCATGGCTTCGATAAGGGTGGGGCCTTCACCCGCTCGGGCGCGTTCAACCGCTTCGCGCGCGGCGGTGTACATCTCGACCGGATCGTTGCCGTTCACATGTATGCCCGGCATGTCGTAGCTGGCGGCACGGTCAGCGATACGAGCTGTCGAAGTGGACTTTTCGTACGAGGTATGTTCGCCATACCGATTGTTCTGGCACAGGAAGATCACCGGCAGCTTCCACACGGAAGCCAAATTCAGGCTCTCGTGAAAAGCGCCGATATTGGAAGCGCCGTCGCCAAACGTGGCGACCGTCACGCGGTCGTTGCCGGACAACTGCGAGCCCCAGGCGATGCCATTGGCGATCGGCATGGATGAGCCCACGATGCCGGTGGTGACCATGATGCCCTTTTGGGGATAGGTCAGGTGCATCGGCCCGCCCTTCCCCTTGCAGGTGCCGTCGATTCGACCCGCGATCTCGGCCCACAGGTCGTTTAGGGGCATCCCCTTCGCCAGCATGTCGTGAATGCCGCGATAGATCGTTACGAGGTAGTCATCATCGCGCAGGGCGGTCATCATCGCCGCCGGGATAACCTCCTGCCCCCGATAACTGTAGTAAGGCATGACCAGGCGGCCATTCATGATGACCTTGCGGCTACGCTCGTCATTGGCCTTCAAAAGCGCAACGCGTTTGTAGATTTCCAGCTGCGTGGCTCCATCCACCACATTGCTTTTCACCATGGCCGTTCCTTTCGTGAATGCGCTCGATCATCAAAAGATCGGCGCGCCGTCTGTTTGGCGCGCCGATCTCTGTTTGGCACGCCGATCGTTGTGCCAGCACTTTCGCGAAGCCTGTCAGAGCTCGGAAAGCGGGTCAAGCGCCGGAGTGGAAGGCCCTACAGAAATCACGCATCTACCAAACGATCCTCCAGGATCAGATTGGACCGAGCAGATCGCAAGCATGATCGAACAACTCGCCCAAGCTGAGAATATCTCGTTCGAAGATGCACAGCGCCAAGTGATCGCCAACCACCGCCCAACCCACCTTCTGCCGTTGTTGGCCACAACCGAGGAAGTGGCTAACATGGTTGTCTACATCGCATCTCCTCAAGCGTCGGCCACGACCGGGGCCGCTTTGCGAGTGGATGGTGGCGGCATTACCACCATCCTTTAGCAGTCACGCGGAAAGACGATAGGCTCCCGGAGCCAAGGGCAGATCGAGGAACGTCCGAATCCCAGGAGCGGCTTCGCAAACTGAGGCCACGGAATTGGTGAGGTGGCCGCCTACCGCCCATCCCGCATCGGCCATGGGATTGCGGCCGAAGGCTCCGAGTTCCAGCTCCACTTTCATCGCCGGGGCTCCGTGGATCTCGATCTGATACCCTTCGATGCCGTCCTTCCCGAAGTAAGGCCAATCGGGTGCGGCTTCATCGGCAATCCGGGTGATGTGCTCCGCCACAATACGCGGTTTCCCTTGGATGAAGCCGGTCGCGCTCAGCCTCTCGGCGGCAATCGTTCCTTTGCGGACAACTCCGGTGGCGATTTCGTAATCCCTCTCGGCCACGGCATATTCGATATCCATTCGAACGTCGTCGACAGGCGCCTTGATCCCATCAGCCACCATCGCCACGGAGCCGCCCAATCCGCGTGAGAAGCTTCCGAGCAGACGTGCAAAATCGAACGTGTCCGGATCGCTGCCAAACCCGTACAAGCCCATGATCGTGTCGCGATCGCCATAATTCGCGTAGTTCATGATCTCGCGTACGGCGATCGTATCGATCCGGGCGGAAATCTGCGTCAGCCCAAGAACCAGGCGATCCGGAATGAAGCCGGGCGAAATACCCCCGTAGAGGAAGCTCGACTGCCCTTTCAGACAAGCCGCCTCCAGCTTCGCTACGGTTTCCTTCCCGAGGTACGGCACATACACGAGGGAGTTGGGCGCTGACGCGATCACGTTCTTGCCGCTTTCCAGAAAGCTGCACAGCAGCGTGAACAGCTTGCCGGAATGTGTATCCGACAGCATGACGTCGCCCGCGTAGGGATCCCATGGCATGAACAATACGCAATCGGCCTCCATCTCCAACAGCGCGCGAACATCCGTCGTGGCAAAGATGCCGGTATCGGGCATGCGGCAGATCGAGCCGGCGTCGCGACCCTCGTTGCGAGCGCTATGCACTCCAAGGCCGACGAGTTGCAGGAGGGGGTGGGTCAGGATGGATCGCAAGGCGAACTTGCCCGTCGCGCCAGCGCCGTACTGAATCATCCTGTATTGCCTCACCGTCAATCTCCGCATAGATTTCAGCCGTTCGATAGACCGAAAGTCACCGCTGCACCATCCGTGCAAACTGCCGCGCTGGGCCAAGAGGATTTGCCATGAAAGCTGTTAGAGTTCTCACTCCTGGGAGCTATTCGATCGATGAAGTTCCAATGCCTACCTGCGGACCCCGTGACGCGCTGGTGAAGGTATCGGCTTGCGGCATCTGCGGTAGCGACCTTCACTTCGTCAAATGGGGCACTTTGCGCGAAGATGGCAAACCTATGGCGCTCGGCCACGAAGCTACGGGCATCGTGGAAAGGGTGGGCAGCGAGGTCGACACTCTTTCGCCAGGCATGCGCGTTTTCATCAGCCCCACTGCAAGTGACGGCAGTACCATCGGAGCGGGCATGCACGATGGCGCATTTGCCAGCCACATAGTGATCCGCGACGCGGTCCTCGGCAAGAACTTGCTCCCCCTACCCGCCGACCTCGATCTTCGCCGAGCGGCCTTGGTCGAACCCCTCGCTGTCGGGCTCCATACGGTCAATCGCGGTAATCCCGATTCGACGACGAAGGCGGTTGTCTTCGGCTGCGGGCCTATCGGTCTTGCAGCGGTGCTCTGGCTGGCGCGCCGTAATGTCCGTCACATCGTGGCCGTCGACATCGCGGACGAACGTCTGGAATATGCAAAGCGGATGGGTGCCCATGCGACCGTGAACCCGCGAAAGGAAGACTTGCAGGCCCGCCTCACCGAGCTTCATGGTGAAGGTGCGCCGATCAAGCAGAAAGCCACGGTCGCGACGGACGTATTTTACGATCTCGCCGCTGGTCCGGGAATAATAGACCAGATCGTCAATATGGCGAAATTTCGTTCTAAATTGGTCGTGGGCGCGATCTACTTCGAACCAGTGCCTGTCAATTTCCGTGAGCTGATCCTGCGTGAGATGGAGATCACCACGGCAGGCCCCTATGAGCAGGAATTGAAAGACGCCTTGGCAGAACTGCCGAGCGTAGATCCCGCCGCACTCGATGCCTACGTGACAGGTAGTCTTCCCTTTGCTGAATTCGACGAGGCGTTTGCACTGGCAAAGCAGCCCTCGAGCGCCAAGGTGCTGGTGACGTTCGATTAACTGGCTTGAATTCCAAGGGAGCCGTCTCCTTTGATTCAGCTCAGGGCTGCGAGCTGGCGGCATTATCGCCGCTAGCCCGCAGCGTCATTACTCTTGTGATTTCCCACGTCCAGCGGCCGTTTGAAGGTTGCCGGAGCGGATGTCGCAAATATGCAACGGGTTGCAAGTCGTCAGGCCGCGCGGTCAACGGACAGAACCATCCTTCGCGATCAAGACCGTGGCACGACGGGCGCCACGGCCGCCGGAACGGAAAGGGCTTTTTCGACTACTCCGAGGACGGCAAGAGCAAGACGCTTTGGCCGGACCTGTCCGAGCTCGCCACGCCAACTCTCACCGACGCTTTCAGCGACAAGGTAAAGGACGAACTGAAGAAGCGCATACCGTACCGGAAGCGGACGTGGGCGCGGTTCTGGGCTTTGGCTTCCCCGGATGGACAGGCGGACCGATCTCCTTGATCGAGCACGTCGGCATTGCCCGCTTCGTCGAGCAATGCGACGACCTTGCGGACCGCGTCGGAGAGCGTTTCCGTCCCGGTCAGATGCTCCGCACGATGGCAGCGGAAAACAAGAAGTTCTATTGATCGAAGGGCAGCGCCTCAATCGAGGCGCTGCCCTCTTCCTGGTCGTAAATCGCCGTCAGGCCTAAGTGCGGATCGGCTTTACATGGCGCGCGTACGCTCAACCGCGAGCGAGCCGCCATCAACCCGCAAGTCGATGCCGGTGACATAAGCCGCCGCGTCACTCGTTAGAAATTGAGCAGCCAAGGCGATATCCATGGCGGCGCCGAGCCTGCCCAGGGCGGCCGCATCTCCATGTTCCTTGGCGTTGAAGGAAGAGGCCATTTCCCGCCTCGTCATCGGCGTCATGATCACGCCCGGCGAAATGGAATTAATCCGCGCCCCTTTTGCGCCCCAATCGGCCGCCCGCCACTCCACCAGTCTATGGACGCCGAACTTGCTTACGACATAGGCCATGGCCTGGTCGCCTGCAGGTCCTATGTCGCGCCCCATTTCGACAATGACGGGCTCGAGCTTTTCGAGGCGGCCTTCGTCGTGGCGATCCGCCAGAACCTTCGCGATCTCAGGCATGGGCGGCAGCATGTAACCCGCCATGGAAGCGATCAACACAGCCGAGGATCCGGCGACAAGCTTTGGCTCGATAACCTGCAGCAGCCGTTCCACTGCGAAGTAATTGATGTCCATGATCGTCTGCCGGTCGCCTTGCGAGGGGCCGATACCGGCAGTGTGTATCAGCTTGAAAGGAGTCCTCCCGTCGAGGGTGTCTCCGATCTGCGAAAGGATAGCCTCGCTGGTCACATCGCCGGCAAAAGCCTCGACGACGCAGCCGTCATTTCGAAGCTCTTCGACGAAGCTTTCAAACGACGGTGAAGCGAGATCGACAAGGACGAGATCGTAGGCATTGCCGTAAATTCTTGCACAGGCCCGGCCCATTCCGCCGCCCGCGCCCGTGATAATAACCTTAGGTCTCATAGAAAAATCCTCTCTCCATATAGTTAGAAAACTCTATCATCATATATTTCGCGCAATGATCATCTTCATGATTTCGTTTGTACCACCAAAGATACGCGAGATGCGAGCATCGCGGTAGAGCCGTGCAATGGGATACTCATTCATATAGCCATAGCCGCCGAACAATTGCACACACTCGTCGATCACCTGCCCTTGCGCTTCCGTCGCCCAGTATTTAGCCATGGCCGCAGTGTCGGCATCCAGCTTCCCTTCGAGAAGAAGACCCATGCAGTAATCGCAAAAAACCTTCGCGATCACGGCCTTGGTCTTGCATTCGGCTAACTTGAACTGGGTATTCTGAAATTCGATCAGCTTCTGACCGAAGACCTCCCGCTCTTTGACGTAGGGGATCGTTTCTTCAAGGGCACGTTCCATCGCTGCCACTGCCTGTAGCGCGATGGTCAGACGCTCCTTCGCCAGTTCGGCGCTCAACTGGCGAAAGCCTTTGCCTTCCTCAAGCCCGAGCAGATTGGCCGTCGGTACGCGCACGTCGTCAAAGAACAACTCCGAAGTATCCTGGGCTTCACACCCGACCTTGTCGAGGTTGCGGCCGCGGCGGAAGCCTTCGGCATCGTCCGTCTCGAGCATGATGAGCGAAATACCGCGGCCGCCGGCGCTGGGATCGGTTTTCGCCACGACGCATATGAGATTGGCCAGTTGTCCATTGGAGATGAACGTTTTCGCGCCGTTGATGACGTACTCGTTGCCGTCCTTGCGGGCGGTCGTTTTAACTGCCGCCAGATCAGAGCCTGTACCGGGTTCGGTCATGGCGATCGCGGCGATCAGTTCGCCTGACGCCATGCGGGGCAGCCATCGTTGTTTCTGCTCCTCTGTCCCGTAGGCAAGAATGTAAGGCGCGACGATGGCGTTGTGCAGCGTCAACGCAAAGCCATCCACGCCAAGGCGGATCCCGACCATGGAAAGAATGGTTTCGTGCCGGTAATCGCCGCCCCCGCCACCGTATTCTGCCGGCATCGAGGCGCACAGCAGACCATCCTTGGCCGCCTGCTCCCACAGCGCGCGATCGACATGTCCCTGCTCGCGCCACTTTGCGCAAAGTTCCGGACCGGCGTGCTTGCGATAGAAACGGTCGACGACATCGGCGAACAGAACGACATCCTCGTCCTGCATGAAGGCCGGAGGCGGCACACCCAGTACGTCCATTTCTAGCTCCCATCCTGCACGCACCTAGTTTGCCGGTGCTTTGCGGGAGATGATGGCGGACTCTCCTCCGCGTGTCTAGCTAACGATAGTTTCACTTCCCACGCAGAAGCTTACCGGCGGCAGGCAGGCTTGCGGCCTGCCGTGAATGCCAGCGGGCTGATATATGCTTCAGTGTCCGTGCGATCTGTGTTCTAGCGGTGTAAGCTTGCGTGAATCGATATCGCAATCGTGGAGCTAGCACACAAGATGACGTCACCTGTCCTATCCAGCCTGGAGGATGGCATCCTTACCCTTCAGCTGAATAACCCGGAGGTTCGTAACGCGCTGAGCCAGCCCATGGGGGCCGAGCTGCAGCGCGAATTGCGAGACGCTGCCAATGATCCCGGCGTGAGGGTTGTGGTGCTGACGGGCGTCGGTGATGCTTTCTGCGCCGGCGCCGATGTCAGCAAGCTCGGCGTCCTCGATCCGAACGACAAGGTTTCGGCCAAGTGGGCAGGCAATCCGATCATGAGCGGGATGGAACAGCGCAGCCTGCGAATAAAGGGCAATGGCGAGACGGCCACCCTGCTCCACACCATGGGCAAGCCGACGATCGCGATGGTGCGCGGTCCGGCGGCGGGCGCGGGCATGTCGATGGCGATCGCTTGTGATTTTCGCTTCGCTTCGCAAACAGCGTTCTTCACCTCTGCCTTCAGCCGCATCGGCGCTTCGGGCGATCTGGGCTTCGCCTACTATCTTCAACAGCTCATCGGGCCGACCAAGGCGCGCGAGTTGCTGATGCTTTCCGACAAGGTGGATGCCGCCGAGGCGCTGCGCATTGGACTGGTCAGCAAGGTGTTCCCGGATGAGGAACTGAACGCTCAGACGATGGCGTTTGCCCGGCGACTGGCGGATGGCCCGCCGATCGCCCTTCGCTACATCAAGAACAACCTTGTGGCGGCGGAAGGCTTCAACATGGACGCCTACCTTGACCAGGAAGCGCGCAACATGATGCGCTGCTTCCAAACCGAGGATTCCAAGGAGGCCATTCAGGCGTTCAAGGAGAAGCGCGCGCCGGTTTTCAAGGGTATCTGATCATGATCGTCGAAGAACGCAATTATGCCTTCGCCCCCGCCGACATGGCCCATTTCCTGGAAATCTATGAAAAGGAGGGCGTCTTCATCGCCACGCGCCTGCTGGGCAACCTGCTCGGCTATTTTCGCACCGAGGTGGGCGAGGACCTCAACGAAGTCGTGCACTGGTGGGGCTTTTCCGATCTCAACGATCGCGCGGCTCGACGCGCTGCATTGTGGAAGGATCCTGAGTGGCTGGACTTTGCCACCAGGTGTCCTGCCCCGGTGCACCAGCGCAATCGGCTGCTTTCCCCGACCGCCTGGTCACCCATCCGCTAATCGAAGGCATCGCAAATGGCTAAATGGCTGAAGTCGACAGAGACAATCACCTTTGAAGTACGTGACAAAATCGCCTGGATCACGCTGAACAACCCTGAGAAGCGCAACGCGCTCAGCTGGAAGGCGCTGCAGGAAATCCGCGATGCCCTGCTGGAGGCGGACGACTTGACCAGCGTGCATTGCATCGTGCTGGGCGGGAATGGCCGCGACTTCTGCTCGGGATGGGACCTCACCAGCGGGGAGTCGAGCCCGGTCAAGGAGCAGCAGGCGGCTGCGAGCGGCACCGCGTCGGAATACCGCAGCGCCACCGCCACGCTTGATGATGACATCTGGCAGCTCGGCCGCATGAACGAGCTGCGCATGGTCATGTTCGAGATGCATAAGCCGGTCATTGCCAAGATTCAGGGCAATTGCCTGGCGAACGGCACGGATATCGCCCTCCTCGCCGATCTGGTGATCGTCGCCAGCGATGCCAGGATCGGTTATCCGCCCGTTCGCGCCCAGGGCTCGCCGCCTTCACACATGTGGCTTTATCACATGGGGCCGCAATGGGCGAAGCGCATGCTTCTGACAGGCGACCTGCTGCGCGGCAAGGATGCGGCACGGCTCGGCCTGGCCTTGGAGTCGGTTCCGGCAGCGAAGCTGGACGCGCATGTGGAAGCCCTTGCAAAGCGGATCGCGGCAGTGGCGCCGGACCTGCTCGCCTGCAACAAGCGCGTCGTGAACCTCGGGCTGGAACTCATGGGGATGAAGACCTTGCAGCGCCTCTCGAACGAGATCGACGCGCGTGGTCACTTGTCCGCCGGCCGTATGCAGTTCCGTCGCTCGATCGAGGAGCTTGGGCTCAAGGAAGCCGTAAAGCGCCGGGACGCCGCATTCGGCGACGGAATGGTGGAGTACAGCTGGGAGTAACGTGAGTGGCGTGGTGCGTCCTTGGGACGGCCACGCCTTTTTCCGACTAGCCAGTTCGGCAGAGGTCTGTAAAGGTCCCGCGGAACCAAGCAAACTGAGGGTAGAGGATGGATAGTCTGGAAACCGGCGAGCGCGGCGCTCTTGAAGTCGTGCAGTTTCTTGAAGCACATGGCCACCGGCACGTATTCGGCCTGCCCGGCAGTTCGATGGTCTCGATCCTTTACGAACTGCAGGGGAGTGACATCGCCTACGTTCCCGCAATCCACGAGTCCGTGGCCGTTGCGATGGCCGACGGATACTCGCGTGTGACCGGCGCCGCTCTTGCGATGCTATACATGGTCCATGGCGTCGCGAACGGTCTGGCCAACCTCTACAACGCATGGCGCGATGAAAGCCCGGTGACGATCATTTCGTCGCAGCAAGCCTCGCACCTTCGCACCCCCGGCTGGACGATCGGCGAGGGCGACGTCGTCAACCTGGTGCGGCCGTACACGCGGCTTGCACATGAGCTGTCCTACGGAATGTCCGTAAGACAGTGGCTGGAAGCCGCCAGACGCGCCTCTACCGGTCCGCAGCCAGGCCCAAGCGTTCTGTCGATGCCCGAAGATGTCCTGGAGCGCGAGGTCCCGGCGAATGTGCTTCGCCAGTCGGATCGCACATCGGCCGGCAACCCCGACATGTCAGACATCGCGGAGGCGCTGGCACGCGCGGACAGGCCGCTCATCGTTGTAGGTGGCCAGCTCCGTCGCTTCGGCGGATCCGAAGCGATCGAGCGGATTGCCACGGCCTACGAGATCCCGGTCGCTTATGAAACGGGCTTCAACGATCGCCTGGGGATCGCTCCGGGCCACAGCCATTCCATCGGCAACCTCGGGGCCCACGCCGTAGCAGCCGAGCAAAAGGCCGACGTCGTGCTGCTGATCGGTGCGCGCGCCTTGAACGAGGCGCACCCTCGCGGCGCATGGTTTCCTGCTGCCAGGTTCGTCGCGCACATCAACAACGACCCGGCAAAGCTGGAGGAAACCGTCACCGCCAATCGCAGCTTCGCCTGCGATCCCGGTGCGGCGGCGATCGCGCTCGAACGAGAACTGGCGAGCCGCCCCACCTCGGCAGAACGTCTTGCAACCAGGCGCAGCTACATGGCGCAAGTGCGGACACCCGAACTCTCCGCCGGCCAAACAGCGCTTATAGCTCCCTACGCCGGAGCTGTGTCGGCGCTACACGATGCGCTTGATCGCGGCTGGCTGGTCGACGAATCCGTGATGGGCGCCGTGGCATTGATGCGGGGGCTGACATCGCGCGATGGGCGCCGGTACGTGGGCACGACCGGCGCAGCGCTTGGCTGGGGTACCGGCGCGGCCGCCGGCGTCGCGCTCGCCTCCGGCGAGCCGGTCACGCTCGTCATAGGTGACGGCTCCTTGCGCTTTGGTGCTCTGGGCTTGTGGAGCATCCGCGAACGTAACCTGCCCATAACGATCGTGGTCGTCGACAATGGCGGATACGGTTCTACCCGGTTTTACGAGCGGGCATACATGTCCCGCCTCGGCAACAAGGCTCCCTTTTCCCAGCCCGCCTACAACGGCAGCGATTTTCGCCGCGCCGGGTCCTCGGTCGGCGGCATCATCGAGGGCTTCGGCATCCCTTGCCGCACTCTCCTGCCGGACGACGATGCGCGCAGCGCGGTCCAGGCGGCCTGGGCTGAATCGGCCCAGGGGCCAAACGCAGTCGTGGTGCCGATGACCTTCGAATAGCGGCAAGCTTGAAACCAGATAGAGTACGAGAAGGATGCGATCTGATGGACACGAACGACCTTGCCATACGTGGCGCGATGGTAATCGATGGTACGGGTGCCCCCGCAATTCGCGCGGACATCGGCGTCAAGAATGGCCGCATCGTCCAGATCGGTGATGCAGTCGCACCCGCCGCAAGCGAGATCGACGCCTCCGGGCTGACCGTTGCGCCCGGCTTCATCGATGTTCACACCCACTACGACGCTCAGGTATTCTGGGACCCATATCTGTCCCCATCGAGCAATCATGGCGTCACCAGCGTCTTTGGCGGCAACTGTGGTTTCAGCATCGCGCCCCTGAGTGGTCGCCCGGATGACGCGGCGTACCTGATGCGCATGCTCTCCCGTGTGGAGGGCATGCCGCTGGAAAGCCTGGAAGCGGGAGTGCCATGGTCATGGACCAGCTTTGACGATTATCTTGGCAAGATTGACGGCCAACTTGGGATTAACGCGGGCTTCCTCGTCGGCCATTCCGCACTCCGCCGCGCCGTGATGGGCGATCGCGCCATTGGCAACCAGGCCAACGAAGACGAGATCGCGGCGATGTGCCAACTGCTTGCGATCTCGCTGCGTGCGGGCGGCCTGGGCTTTTCTACCACTCTGTCACGCACCCATAACGACGCTGAGGGCGCGCCCGTGCCATCGCGCTATGCGACCGATCAGGAACTGTTCGCCTTGGCCGCGATCGTACGCGAACACGAAGGCACCTGGCTGGAGATGGTCTCGGATACGGGAACCTCGTTCAGCCCGGAGAATGTCGAGCGCATGACGCAGATGTCGCTCATCGCCAACCGCACGCTCAACTGGAACGTGCTGTCGCCAGACTCTCGTTACCGCCAGATCTACGACAATCAGCTTGCCGCAAGCGATTATGCAGCAGAGCGCGGCGCGCGCGTAATCGCTTTGGCAGCGCCACAGCCAATCAGCCTGGTGCTGACCTTCAAGGCCGGCATGGTCATAGACGCGATAAACGGCTGGGCCGAAGTGATGGCGCTACCGATCCCGGAGCGTGCCCGCCAATTGTCAGACCCCGCGGTACGCGCAAGGCTCAACCAGTCGGCCCGCGAGTCCCAGGGCTCGATTGCCGAACTGGCGGATTGGAGCGCATGGACGATCGTCGAGACCTTCAACGAGGAGAACAAGGCGCTCGAAGGTTTGACGATCGGCGCTCTGGCATCGCGCCTCAACAAGGCTCCGCTCGATACGATGCTGGACCTCGTGATCGCCGAGGATCTGGAAACGCGCCTCATGCCGCCGCGCAGCGGCACCGACCATGAGAGTTGGCAGATGCGTGGCCAGGCGTGGCGAGATGATCGCGCGATCATCGGCGCTTCGGATGCGGGCGCTCACCTCGACATGATCGACACTTTCGCATTCTCCACCCAAGTCCTGTCGCTTGGCGTGCGTGAGCGCGGTTTGCTGGGACTCGAGGAGGCCGTACACCGCATGACCGATTTGCCGGCGAGAACCTTCGGGTTGCGTGAGCGCGGCCGTCTTGCCCCGGGCTACTTTGCAGACATCGTCGTCTTTGATCCCCAGACGATCGCATGCGGTCCGATCCATAGCCGCAATGACTTGCCGGCGGGAGCAGGCAGGCTGTTTTGCGACGCCATCGGAGTTGAACACGTATTTGTGAATGGCCAACAGATCGTCGATCATGGCAAACACACGCAGGCTCTGCCGGGGCGCGTCCTGCGCTCGGGCCGGGACACTGAAACGGTGTTGGTCGCCAGTTAGTTTGTATGGAGAATTAGATGAGCGGATCTGGCGTGAACTCGGGGGATTTCCGCACCGCCTTGGGATCGTTCGCAACCGGCGTGACGATCGTTACCACAACCACACCCGACGGGGCCGACGTCGGCATGACGGCGAACAGCTTCAATTCGGTTTCCCTCGATCCGCCCATGGTCTTGTGGAGCATCGGCAAGAACGCGCTGAGCCGGCCTGCGTTCGCAGCAGCAGACCACTTTGCCGTTCACATCCTGGCAAGCGATCAGGAAGAACTGTCCAATCGGTTCGCCCGGCGTGGCGAAGACAAGTTCGCGGGGCTTGATCTCGAACGGGGGCCCGGCAACGTTCCTCTGCTTGCGGGCTGCTCCGCTCGCTTCAAATGTCGCACCGCCTATCTGTACGAAGGAGGTGATCACGACATCATTGTCGGAGAGGTGCTGGAGTTCGACCACTTCGACAAGAAACCCCTTCTATTCCATCGCGGTAAATATTCCCTCCTGGCGGCGGCCGCCACCGACGAGGCAGTCGCAAGGTCCTCCCTCTTCTTCCTTCTGGCGCGCGCGCAGTATGCCGTTTTCAAGTCAACGCGAGACGAGCTAGCCAAACTTCAGATTGATCTTGACGAGTACTTCGCATTGGCCGCCCTCGGCGCGGATCGGATGACCGCAGAAGCTGTGAACGACCTTGGCCGCTTTTATGATCGATCCTTTGATCAAGCCATGGTGCAAGGATTGAAGGACAAAGTTCTGATCGAGAATGCTGAGACGACCGACGGCAAATTGCAGCTTACCGCGTCTGGGCGCAAACTGATGCTGCAGCTCCTCGCGATCGGCAAGGAAGCCGAAGCAACGGCGCTCGATCACTTCGAGCCCTGGGAAGGACAGTGGCTGAAAAGCGCCCTTCACCGCATCGGCAGCACCACGCCGACCGTCACATACAATCGGCCAGCAGCAAAGGCATAGTTGTCGGCATGGCGCCTGTCAGCTGCGCTCTTGAGCGTACGCGGAGCGCCGTGCCTTCCCCGCATCATCCCTAAGGCGCTCCTGGACAAATTCAAAACTCTTGGGGATTTTGTACGCAGACAGGCGCTCTCTCAAGTGGCTGCGAAGGGCGTCTTCGTTGAGCGTGCACACACCCGTATCGGGCTGGACAAGGGCATGCACGCGCTGCCCCCACTCCGCATCGGGCAAACCAATCACCAAGCTTGATGCAACACCGACAAATTCATCAAGGGCAGCTTCGACCTCGGCCGGATAGACGTTGGCACCGCCGGTGACGATCATGTCCTTGCGCCTGTCGAGCAGGAACAGGTATCCATCCTCGTCGAGATAGCCGATGTCGCCGAGGCTGATGAGGCGGTCGCGGACCTTGGCTTCCGAGCCGATATAATGGAAGCCGGGATCGTCGACCCCCGCCGGGGCCATGTAGATTTCGCCAGCCTCGCCCGGATTACAGGACTTGCCGTTCTCGTCCAGGATGCGCAGTTCGTATCCCGGGTTGCATCGACCGACCGAGCCTTTGTGGCGCAACCACTCGACGCCGGTGATCGTGGTGCCGCCATTTCCCTCGGACCCGCCGTAGCCTTCGAAGATGCGTTCCGGCCCCAACCATTCGATCCAGTGTTCCTTCAGCCAGATCGGGCACGCCGATGCCATGTGCCATACATGACGCAGGCTGGAGAGATCGTAGCGACCGCGCACCTCCGGGCCGAGATGCCAGATACGGTGCATCATCGTTGGGACAAGATTGATCCATTGAACCCCGTGACGCTCGATAAGCGCCAGCGTTCGCTCGGGATCGAAGCCGCCTGCCTCAATGACGTGCGATCCCGAGAACATATGACATACGGCGAGATTGAACGGAGCGTTGTGGTATGCAGGCCCCACATTTATGGCGCGACTGCCTGGCGCCGCTCCGAACACCGTCGTCGTCGGATCCCAACTGCGCAGCATGTGACTCACGATGATCTTCGGCTGGCCCGTGCTTCCCCCGCTTGTCGAGGCCTTCCAGTAGCGCAAGTCGACATCGGGCAGCGCTTCATCGGGAAATTTATCGTCCACCAACACGCCCGCGTCAGTGATCTCGACGCCGGGTAATCCGGCCGCATTCGCGCCGATGACCAATTTGGGCCGCAGCAGCGCCAATATCGCCTGCATCTCGGGTTCAGGCAGTTTGTGTGAAAGCGGTGTGGGCGAAGCGCCGATCTTCCATAATGCGAAGGCGAACTGGTAGATCGCCACCCCGTTCGGGAGCATCAAAGCGACGAAGTCCCCCGCGACTACCCCTGCAGCGGCCAGAGCACGGGCGAGGCGGTTTGTAACCGCGTCGAATTCGGCGAAGCCAATGGTTCGCTCACCATAAGTGAGCATCGGTCTAAGCTCCGCGGCGCGGGCATGGAAGGCAGGCAGACGACCTAGCGGTATCTGCCCTTCCCGCGGTGCTGCTGCGGCGTTGAACTGCTCGGCAAGATTCATTTCAGTTGTATTCCCTCCAGAGCGAGGCCAACACGCCTTTGAGGTTCTGGCAAGACGATGGCCGAGAATATCACAACCCGAATTCATGAAAGAGCGCATGATGCCTCATGCAAACAGCGCAAAAAGAGAATGGCGCTGCGATTCAGATCATGCTCTCCTTTTTTTTCGAATGCTCACCATCTTCTGCGGCGGCTCACTCATGAACTCTCCACGCCTCTCCGAACTTTGCAGCAAACTGCTCGAACGCGACCCTGCCGGCCAAGCCGTCCAGTTCGAAGGCAAGTGGCGGAACTGGGGCTGGGTGCAAAGCATCGCACGCCAGGTCCATCGGGAGTTGGAGGCCATCGGTGGGGCGCCAGTCAGCTTCGTGGCGCGCAATCATGCCGCGGCATTGGCAGGGCTCGTCGGACTGCTGAGCCAGGAGCGTACGGTCAGGATGATCTATGCCTTCCAGTCCCCGGCGGCCATGGCAGCCTCCATCGAAAAGCTGGGTTCTCCCGCCGTTCTGTTGATGGAGAGCGATCTGACTCCAGAAATCGTGGCGGTCGTGGAACGCTGTGGCATGCGCGCCATCATTCTCGCTGACCAAGGCGCGAGCACGGCCATAGCCGGACCGCCCAGAGAGCCCGAACCGACTGAAGGGCATCCGACGATCGATATTCTGACGAGCGGCACAACGGGGCCGCCGAAACAGTTCCCGATCCGGCACGACGTGTTCGCCCACATGATGCTGAACCAGGGTAGCCCGGTTCTCGAGGATCCGACCGCGCCTCCTTTCATGATGGCGTTTCCTTTCGGGAATATCGCCGGGCTGTCCATGCTGGTGGGCTCGTTCCTTCAAGGCCAGCGCATCATGTTGCTTGAGCGCTTTTCGCTTGAGGCCTGGCGAGATTACGTGGTCACGTACCGGCCAACCGCAAGCGGCCTTCCTTCCTCGGCCATTCCAATGATCCTCGACGCCAAAATCCCGCAGGAGAATCTTGCTTCCCTGAAATACATCACGACCGGAGCGGCTCCGCTCGACACTGCGGTTCAGAAACGTTTCCAGGACACCTACGATGTTCGCGTACTGCTGATTTATGGCGCCACCGAGTTCGGCGGTCCCGTGGCGGGAATGACCCCTGCCCTGGATGCACAATGGGGCGATGCCAAGCTCGGCAGTTCAGGTCAGGCCCTCCCTGGCGCGCAGCTACGCGTGCGCGATCAAGAAACTGGAGAGATCCTGGAGGGCGGCGGCGTCGGCCTGCTGGAAGTCGTCTCGCCCCGGATGGGACCGGAATGGATCGCGACTTCCGATCTGGTCAGGATCGACGAAGACGGCTTTTTGTACTGCATCGGTCGCGCGGACGGAGCAATCATGCGCGGCGGCTTCAAGGTTCTTCCGGAATCGGTGGAGCAAGTCATCCGCACGCACCCGGCGGTGGCGTCTGTCGCCGTAGTGGGTCTCAGCGATCCGGTGCTGCATCAAGTTCCGGTCGCCGTCGTTCAAATGCGAACCGGCGTTGAAGCGCCCAGCGTGGAGGATCTTAAAGGCTTCGTTCGCGAACATCTGCCTTCGCCCCACGTTCCTGCTATGTGGCGCGTTGTGGACAACATGCCGTTGAACAGCGCGTACAAGATCGATCGCGCCGCTGTGCGCGCGCTGTTCGAGACCGGATCTGTCTCCTAGGCGACCTGGCTGAGGCGGGGAGCGGCCACCTTCGTGCCTGCATGAGCATGGAGGCTTCTGCAGGTTCATGCTCGCAATCGAGCGGGGGCCGGCCATTTGGCCCCCTTATCCATGCCTTTGGGGCAGAATTCTGCATGGGCCAAGGGTTGGGGGTTCCAAGCTTAAGCACGAGTTGATAGTGTACAGGTTTAGTCTTCTTGGGGCGCACATACCTGATTTTCTTTTTACGACATGATGGTGTGTGGTCGACGGGGTAAATATGATGAAGTCTGTCCTCACCGAGCAGGTCGAGCAGGTGAATAGCAAGACTGTCCGCATCAAAGCGGCGTCGAAGAAGAGCGCGGCTACGCGTCAGCGCGTCTTAGAAGTGAGTTCGGACTTATTCCGCCGCAACGGCTATCAAGCTACATCGATGCGGGATATCGCGAATGCAGTGGCGATGAAGTCTGGCAGTCTTTACTACTATTATGACTCCAAGGAGGCCCTGCTTGCGGCGATCCTGAACGACAAGATTGACGCCCACCTGGCAACGGTCAAAGGGGCCGTCGACGCCCTTCCCGCCGACGCGAGCGCACGGCAGAAATTTGACGTCGCAATTGCCGTGACAGTCAGGATCATTACTGAGGCGGGCGACATGGCGGTCGCTTCAGCCCAAACCCTGTCATTCCTGCAAGAGCCGGAATATTCCGAACAGTCCCAGCGCAGACGGGCATACAATCAGTTCTGGCGGGATCTCATTATAGAAGGCAAGCGGACAGGCGAAATCAGGACCGATTTTCCGGATGCCGTCGCCTCCATGGCGATTGTTGGCGCCCTCACTTTCACTGCTGAATGGTATGAAAAAGAGCGTTCAACGACGGATGAGATCGGCTCGATTTTCTCACGTCTTCTCTTCGACGGCCTGCATAGTTGAACATTATCCTGACCTCTGAGGCCACGCTACTTGCAGAGCCTCTGACGACGATCGTCAGGCACCTGTTCTAAAGCTCTATCAAGGTACCACGAAGACGTCTCCTTGCCTGCGGCGAACTCTCTGTTGCGTTGCGCGATCAGCCTTGTTACTGACCAATCGACCGTTAGAAAGGTCGATCAGAACCGGCGAGTTCAAGCATCCCTCCCTTCGTCGAACTCGATGGGTTGAGGGGTGTTGGTGATCATCGGTTATGTTTTGCAGGGAAACGATGTGAGCTGGAGTCATCAGGACAAGTGCGCGATAGTGGGTGTCGGAGCGACGGACTACTATTTGCGTGGCAAGAGCTGGCCGCGGACGCTCAACGACCTGGCTGGCGAGGCGATACTGA
>Ga0207644_10000024_pt1 | contig 154283 bp, 135 predicted proteins | sample KBSS73metaG_FD_184326 | JGI IMG/M metagenome (GOLD analysis project Ga0207644, IMG submission 184326) | Switchgrass rhizosphere microbial communities from Kellogg Biological Station, Michigan, USA - KBS S7-3 metaG (SPAdes) (version 2) | ecosystem: Host-associated > Plants > Roots >... | reverse complement strand
CCCCCCCCGACGCAGGCATCGCGCCCGACCCCCATTGCGGCGTCACGTGCATGTTCATTGCGGGCGCCGCCTTAAACAACGATCCCCCACAATGGCGCTATCAATGCAACCTACAGCACTTCTGGATAATTATGGGGCATATCCGGAAGCCCGAAAGTAGTTCAAGCACTCATCAGGGGTGTAGAGTTCGCAGATGTCGCCAATGGCTTGTATGAGGCTGTCGATGGCGCGCGCACCAATACGACGCAGGTGAGATTTGAGCTTGGAGAAGGCATCTCGATAGGGTTCAAGTCTGGACTGTAAGGTGGCAGGAAGAGGAACCAGCGCCCACGTTCCTTGAGGGCTTTCGCCGCCTTCTCGCTCTTGTGGACGCGCAGGTTGTCGAGAATGACGACGGTGCCTGGGTCCAGGCTCGGTGCAAGCACGCTCTCGACATAGGTATCGAAGGCCTCTCGATCGAGAGGCCCGGGAATGACCCGTGGCGCCACGATGCCCGTGCTGTTCAGGCCAGCGATTAACGTCTGGTTGGAACGGTATCCGAACGGGGCTTTATGCCAAGGTCCCGGTGTCAACCGCCGTCAGGTCAGCGCGACATTACCGGGAGATTCATATTGCATTCATGGCGCTCTATCATCGGTATGGGTGCAGGCATTGACGCCACGCCCCTGCTCCGATACGAATCGTGGCAAACAAAGACAGTTTTCAGAGAGAGAGATTTGCCCAGTCAGGATGACGGGCAAAATGAGAGGATGTGACTGGCAATCCTGAAATACCGCTGCGGGCTAGCGCGCGCACTGAATGTGCGCGCCATTTGTGCTGCAATTTTTGAGATCGGGGTCCTGATCTTGAGAAGCGATTTAAGGAAAACGGTCAGGCAAAGAAGGTTCGTTACTGGAATTCCGCAATAAAATTGATCGGGGGAGTTGATTATGCGCTTGAAATCGCGTCTTGGCGTTACCGCCCTTCTAGCCGCTGCACCGGTCTGGCTTTCACCCGCCCATGCCCAGTCGACTGCGGCGCAACCGGCCGCGACAGAGAGCGACGGGCTCGGCGAGATTATCGTCACCGCACGCCGCACTTCCGAAAATCTGCAACGGGTTCCGGTGGCAACCTCCGTCATTGGAGCGGAGGTGCTGGCCAAGCAACGTGTAAACGTGGCGGCGGACCTGCAGTTCACGGCCCCAAGCCTCGTCGTGAACCAGGATGCACTGGGCGGCAGCGGCGCCCCGGTTTTCGAACTTCGCGGCCAGCAGCAGACGCTGGGTTCCGATCCTACGGTTGTCACCTATTTCGCCGATATCCCGATCGATACCCGGGTGGTTGCCGCCGGCATCTATGATCTGGAATCGGTTCAGGTGATCCGCGGCCCGCAAGGCACCCTGTTCGGGAAAAACAGCACCGGTGGTGCGGTCGTGCTCACGCCACAACATGCCGACACCGGCAAGCTCGGCGGCAACCTCAGCCTCGTCGCCGGAAACTACGCCATGAAACAGGCCACCGGCGCTCTCAATGTTCCGCTGATCAACGACGTGCTCGCTGTTCGCGTTTCCGGACAGATCACGCGCCAGGACGGCTTCGTGCGAAACCTCGGCGGACCGGACGGGGCTGACAAACACTACGAGACGGCGAGGGTCGCGGTCCGCTTCACACCGGGTTCAAACCTGCGCAATGACCTGCTGTTCAACTATTTCAACGGAGACCAGCACAACAACCCGGCTATCGTGAAGGCGCTCGGCGGGTTTGCGCTGTTCTTCCCGCAGGCCCAGGCAGGGCTGGACCGCCAGAACCAGTTGGGCGACCGGACGATCGATATGTCCTTTTCGACGAACTACGACAAGAACCGCAGTTATTTCATCAGCAATACGACATCCTATGAATTAGGAAATATTACCCTGAAGAATATATTCGGGTACTATAAAATTCACGCCGAAACGCGGTTCAACCAAACAAGCTTCAATTTCCCGCTGGTGGACGTGGCGCAAGATCGGAGATCGCACCAGTATAGCGACGAAATTCAGGTAACTGGCCATGCGTTCGCAAATAATCTTAACTGGATAGTCGGCGGATTTTACTCAAAACAGACAACCAACGTTAATCAAAGAGCGGTAGTATTCTCCACAGACTTCACCAATTCTTCAATCTCTGATGACAGGTTTACGTCCAAGGCCTTATTCGCCCAAGGCACGCTCGACCTCGCCGGCGTGGGCATCGCGGGGCTGAAGGTGACGGCCGGCGTCCGCTCGACCTGGGACAAGCGCGACGGTTCTCAGGTGAGCTTCCAGGGACCGACGGAAAACGGCCCGGGCACCCTGATCGGGCCGCTCAGCCTGAAAACGCGGCGAACCAGCTGGACCGTGGGCCTCGATTATCAGGTTACTCCCGACGTGCTGCTCTATGTGGCGAGCAGGCACAGCTACAAGGCGGGCGGCTTCAACCTGACCTCCAACGACACGCCGCTGATCTTCCGGACTTATGCTCCGGAATCACTGACCGATGTCGAAATCGGTGCAAAGACGCAGTTCAACCTCGGGCCTGTGCCGGTCAGAGCCAACCTTGCGCTTTACCGAGGCTGGTACAAGGATGTGCAAAGCTTCGTCGTGATCCGCTGCTTCACCCCCAGCGGCGGCTCGATCGTCGCCAATGCTGCCGACGGCGCGCTGAAGGGGCTTGAACTCGAACTGCAGGCCAAGCTTTCCCAGCACCTGCGGGTTTCCGGGTTCTACAACCGGACGCTCGGCAATTACGGCAGTTTCGCCCTGCCGGTCCCGCCCTCACCTTGCACATTCACCGGCGTCACCGATGTGTCGGGGCAGATCTTCGGCAATATCTACAAGGACGCCGGTGGGCTCACCGTGGATTATTCCGTGCCCATCGACACTGCGGGGACGGAACTGGCCCTCAATGCCAACATGTATGCCCGCAGCCGTAAGCCCGGCAACGGTCTCGCATCCCTCAACAGTCCGATCGAGGGATATGCGCTGTTCAATGCGCGCGTGGATCTGAACAATATCGGCGGCAGCGCCATGAGCCTTGGCGCATTCAGCCGGAATATCACCAACAAGAAATACACCATCGCCCGCGGCCTCAACCTGAACACCGGCGGCTATGATTTCCGTCAGTTTGGCGAACCGAGGACCTACGGCATCGAAGTTCGCCTGAAGTTTTAGCGCGAAATTGGAGCCCCATTCGTGGATGCGCGGATACCATAAATATATTTCGATAGCTCCAAACTAACTGTGTATTATTGCCATCGCACTCTCGGGTGCGATGGCTTTTTTGTTTGCGGTTTTCACTACGCCGACAGCGCTACAGCACTTCTGGATAATTATGGGCATATCCGGAAGCCCGAAAGTAGTTCAAGCACTCATCAGGGGTGTGGAGTTCGCAGATGTCGCAAATGGCTTGTATGAGGCTGTCGATGGTGCGCGCACCAATACGACGCGCTCCGGAAGCAATTCTGGCCAATCTATATTCCAAGCGAGATCGCCAACTTCGAAGTCGCACTCTTCAAGGAGGAAAACATGCTGCGCTGGGCGGGCGGCTTACCAGCGCGCCATGGCGTCAGATCAGAAGTTCGCTAGGTGCGCCTGTCCTCCTGAGCTTGCAGCCGCTGACGCGGCATCGCCTCCGGCATTTCATCGCGGATGAATCTCAGCATGGCCTCGCGGACGTCGCAGCGCAGGTCGAATGCGGTGGAAGCGTCCTTGGCGGTCATGAGTGCGCGGAGTTCGATCGAGTCGGGCCGCATGTCTGTCACTTGCAGGTTGTAGAATCGGCCGTCCCAGCGTGGACTGGACTTGATCACCGTTTCCAGCTCCGCTCTCAGCCGATCCACATCTGCTGTGGGATCGAGATACCAGACAACGCTTCCCATCAGTTCGCTGGTCGATCGGGTCCAGTTCTGAAAGGGCTCTTCTAGAAACTTGGTGATTGGCACGACCAGTCGCCGGTCATCCCAGATGCGAACCACCACGAAAGTGAGCCAGATTTCCTCGATACGTCCCCATTCGCCATCCATAATGACGACATCGTCGATCCGAATTGGCTGGGTGAAGGCGAGTTGGATGCCGGCGATCAGGTTTTTCAGAGCAGGCTGAGCGGCGGCTCCGACAGCAAGTCCGGCAAGCCCCGCCGACGCGATCAGGGTCACGCCGACGCTGCGGACGCTGGGGACCGCCATCAGCATCATACAGACGGAAAGAAACAGGATCAGGAATATCGCGATCCGGCTCAATATGCCGATGCGCGTTTGCTTGCGCCTTGCTTCGAGGTTGTTCGGCGTCGTGATGTCCGCGCGCAGGCGACCAATATCGGCGAACGCCCGCACGATGGCGATTGCAAACCATCCTACCAACAGGGGCAGGAGAAAGCCTGCGGCTTGCGCCCACAGTTTCTGCCCCCAATCGTCGAGGGAAAGCGCGGGCTGAGCCAACGTCAAGCTGGTCGCGATGTAGATCCATCCCAACGGGCGTCGAACATGCGCCAGCAGGAGATCGTCGCTGCGGCTGGCACTGCGCGCGGCGAACTTTGACAACAGGCTGAATGTCACACGATGGAGAAGAAGCGCTGCAATGATCGCAGCGATAAAAATAATCGCGAGAGGGAAGAGTGTGCTCGCATCGATTGGAAGCGCGCCGAACCAAAGAGCGGGATCTGGCATGCTAATAAAATTGGCGTTAGCGGCGCGAAATTCTCCTGGCTTGCGGCGAAGCGTGCCACAGTTTCGGCGATCCCGGCACTATCACGGTCGGTTTCATCGAAGCGGTAGAGCGCATTACGTGGATGTTGTTGCCCATGCGAGCCTCGCTGGAGGCCCCACGGGGCGCACCCACAGGGGAGGGCAAGCCTCCATGTCCGCCCATCGGATGGGTCAATATGCTACCCGGCAGTTAGCCGTTCAGGCCGTTATGGGCCGCGAGATCTTCTTCAGTCACAAGGACCCTTCCGGCGCTGTCCAATCCTTCAAAATCGTATTTGCGTTGGATGGCTACCTGCGCTTCACCATGAACTGGATCGAATGAGTCCGGGACGGCGTTGTCTATTCCCGACGGCCTACCTGATCTCAGTTTATCAAGGGCAACGGGTGTGATCCACATCGTGATGCCGAGGCCACCCAACGTGGCTGGATAAATTATCTCGCCGTCCCGTTCGATCGGGTCGACCTTCAGAAAAGTAATGAGATTTTCGTTCGACATAGCGTGCTCCTCGTGCCCTGCAATCGTGGGAGGGTTGTTAGTTCGGGTGGCCTGCTTCATTGACTTGGAGCGTATCGACGCAGCGCTGCGCATCGTTGCGTCAGATATGGAAGACATAAAACCAAGTTGCGGCCGACGTCGCTTCGCCTAGCTGCTGTCTGCCCGAGTGAGATCGCGGATCCAGCTCAGCGCGCGCATGGCCCGCGGCCAACCCATGGTCGTTATGGCCAGCAGCGCAACATGCTCCAGCTCAGCTGCGGAAAGACCTTCTTTCAGCGCGCGGCGCGCGTGTGAGTGCGTTGCTCCCTCGGAGTCCGAGCCAAGCGCTAGCGCCAGGTGCACCAAACGGCGCGTGCGGGCATCCAGCGGCCCCGATTGGCTCGCTGCTTGCCCAAGTGCCACATACGCGTTCCAGAGATCGGGATGCTCATGCTCCATCGAGGTGGGTACGGCCGGTAGGTCATCATCGATCATGAGTTCTTCGTCTCCTCAACGGGTAAACGTACCCGGTCTCACTGGGTCTCTCGCACGGCAGCCTCGGCCGCCTGGAAGCCGATCTTGCTATGTTGGCCATCGCAGAACGGCTTGGTGAGCGATGCACCACAGCGGCACAGGAATATGCGGTGCTTGCCCTTTAGGTCGTGCAGATTGCCGTCCCCATCGCGCAAAACCAGCTCGGCTAGATCGCCTGTGACGAGATAAGGGCCATTATTCGTTGCGACTATTTCGACAGGCATATTTTACTCCTGCTCATTCGCTATCCCGGGATCAGCTGCCCCGATGGGCTAGGACTAAACGCTCGCCGCTCTCTGTTGTTTCGTGGCCGGTTCCCGGCCCCCCCGGTATCACCGACCCACCTCGGCAAGATTAGTGGGTCAGGCGACGGGTCCGCCGCTCGATGGACATCGAATCCGTTGCTCCAGCAAGCTCGTCCAACTGGACCGAGCCTGAAGATGTTTGAACGTGCCTGAGTAGGGCTGCACCGGAACAGGTGCAGGCTAAGTCTTTGAATATCTTTGAAGGAGCCTGAATTCGCTCCTGATCCCGAGGGCTTGGCCCCAGAAGGACCTAGAGCGAGCCGGAGGGACTTTGAAACCGACGCCCTACTAATACCCTACTAAGCGAATGGGGGCTTTCCACCAATGCATTCCTGATGGCTCATTCGCTACTACCATGCCAGATGATCAATGCCGTGAACCATCGCTCCGCCGTACCAACCCTGTACAAGCAGCGCAGCCGTAATGGCGGCAAGGCCCAGCAACATGCCGGCGCTCCTATCCTCGCTCGGGCGCTTCCATGCCCAGATCCCCAGTCCGAGAGCCGCCAAACCCACCGCCGTTCCCAACCAGCGGTGGACGCGAAGAAGCGGATCGGTGTCGGTGAACGACAGTCCCCCATCGAGCCAGCCAAGGACCATGGCGAGCGGAGCAGTCACACCGCCGGCTATGACAAGAAATGGCACTGGCTTGGCGAATGCAACGCGCCGACGACCTACCAGTGCCGTGAACAGCGCGGCTGGGAAGAACGCCAGTGGGAAGTGCACGACGGCCGTATGCAGCCGGCCGAGCCAATCAAGCAGCCGCTCAGGTGTGGACATGGCGGCACGGCGAAGCTGCTCGGACGCTTCACCGCTCTGAGCTGGTTGTACCACCGGCAAGGTCACCGGGTGGGCGTTCCCCGTGGTGCTGGGTGCAGCGACCGTATTCCCTTCGTGATGGTGTCCTTTGTGAGCGGCGGCCGGTGTCCCCAACAGGGCCGCAAGCGCAATGAGCGCGATGACGCGTATGGATAGGCTCGATGCCATGCTCAACCGCTCCCGCTACTCAATCTTGAACCTGAAAAACGCCATCGCCCCCTGGGGATCGCCGTCGTACAGGCCTTCGAGGGCAGAGGGCACGAAATTGAAGGCGTACAGGCCGCCGATGCCGAATTTCACATGGTCCGCGACCCGGAAGTCGCGCACAGCTCCCAAGGAGAGCTTGCCGACCTTGTAGGTCGGGCCGTGGTGGTCGGCGACCGAGACCAGCTCGTTATTCTCCGTCCGTTCGGCCCGCCCGAAAACTGTCCAGCCCTTCAGCTTTACCGCGCTCTCCAGCACCCAGGCATCGAGATCCTCATGGCCGCTGGTTCGCCGTCCCCATGCGAGAGTCGTCGACCACAAACCCTCGGCCGCGATGCGCTTCGTGTAGATGGCGCTCGCGGACCAGCGGGTCTGGTTGGCGTCAGGTTCGAGCTGTTCAGGGCTTTTCAGATATGCCCAGCTCGCCTGTAGCGAGAGTTGCGGCGCGGGGTTCCAGGACATCCGCGCCGCCGTCGAATCCAGTGGCCCGGTCTCGATGTCGTAGCGGTGCTCGTCAGGCTCGCGGCCATGGAAACGCGAAGCCTCGATCTTCATATTATGGTGAACGAACCCGGCGGTGACCACGCCGAAGGTGATGTGCGTGGAATCGAGCCAGTGATGGCTGATCGGTGCTTCGGGGCTATCCATGATCGACATGCGATGCATGAAGGCCGGAGGGCCGAAGGCCGGCTCACCCGGAAGGCCCGCATAGAGGAATAGACTATCCTGATCGGAGAGGCGCAGGCTGTAGCTTGCCGAAAGCTCCATGAAGAGATCGTGGGGATGCTGACGGTCGACCAGCGGCGTCACCCCGTCGGCTGTCTCTCCCGAAGCGAGGTGGAGTGGATAGCCGCTTTTGCCCATCAATGGATCTGGACTCAGCATCGCTCGCAGTTGGAGAGCATTGCCATTGGCGAAGTCGCGTTTCGCCATGCCCATCACCATGCCCGAGGCGAATGTCTTGTCGCCGCCGCGCGGCCCCTCTTGCCGTGAATAGACGCCGTTCAACACGGCATGCCCCATCAGCATCCAGTCGCCTGCCATGACTTGAACTCCGGAATGTTCGGACATGTCGGGCTGCCATGCCGTGCCTGAAGCCTCGCGGTTCATCGGATAGGGACCGAAGGCGCCGGTCATCGCGTGGGCCATTTCATCGCCCATGGCCTTGTGGTCCATCCTCGGGGCCTCTGGTCCAGGCATCGCATGATCCATCGCGGGCATGGCGGGCATCTCGTGGCCAGCGGCCGCACCGCCAGCGGGCCGCACGGGAGGACTGGTCGACTCTGCAGGCGTCGCATGCTGTTCGTGACCGGGCGGTGAATGCTCCATTGACGGTATGGGCACGTACGGGGGCGTGGCCGGTTTCGTCGCTGTCGCGGGCCTCTGCGTCGAAGCCGCCTTCTTCGCCGGCGATGCCGTTTTCTTGGGCCGGGACGCGGCCTTGTCGGCCTTCGGAGCGGTTTTTGCAGCGGGCATGGAATGGGGCATCGGCATGCCCATGCCTTGTCCAGCAACCGGCGCGGCGGCGATCAGCGTGACGGCCGCTGCGGACAGAGGCAAAATCGATCGCATCTCAGATGAACTCCACAACTTGGGGGAAAGCTTTAGCTGTGTGGCGCACGGCCATGTGAGAGCCCTTCGAGGATGGGACAGTCCGGCCGCTCATTGCCGTGGCATTTGTCAGCAAGATCGAGCAGCGATTTGCGCATCGCCTCCAGCACCTCGGCCTTACGATGCAGCTCGGCGGCCCTGGCGATGGCGAGCGCCTTCACCTCGGCGCTTGCGCGCTGGGTGTCGGACCAGAGCGAAAGCAGCATGCCAATCTCCTCGATTGGGAAGCCAAGATCGCGCGCATTGGCGATGAACCGCAGCCGGTTCACATCGGTGTCCGAATAATCGCGATAGCCGGAATCTCGGCGGGCGGCGGACGGAACGAGGCCGATCTTCTCATAATGCCGGATCATCCGTTGCGAGACACCGCTCGCCTTTGAGGCGGCCCCAATGTTCATAGCGTCACTCTGTTCAGGCGGAGCGCGTTGGTGACGACGCTGACCGATGACAATGCCATCGCGGCGGCAGCGATCATTGGCGAAAGCAGAATGCCGAAGACAGGATAGAGCAGGCCCGCCGCGATCGGGATGCCAGCCGCATTGTAGATGAAGGCAAACACCAGATTTTGGCGGATGTTGGACATGGTCGCTTGGGACAAGCGGCGTGCCCGCACGATGCCGGTCAGATCGCCCTTGACCAGAGTGATGCCGGCACTTTCGATCGCAACGTCCGTCCCGGACCCCATGGCGATCCCCACATCGGCGGCCGCGAGCGCGGGCGCATCATTGACCCCGTCGCCCGCCATGGCGACGATGCGCCCTTCACCCTTGAGCTTGGCCACCACTGCACTCTTCTGATCGGGGAGCACCTCCGCCTCGACCTCTTCAATGCCCAATTGCCGCGCCACTGCATCCGCTGTCGTGCGATTGTCGCCCGTTAGCATGACCACGCGAATGCCCTCCGCTCGCAGCCCGGCAAGTGCTTCGGGCGTGCTTGGCTTGATGGGATCAGCAATCGCGAGGACGCCCGCCGCCATCTCGTCCACGCCGGCAAATATGGCAGTGGCGCCGTTGCGTCTAAGCTCATCCGTTTGCGCGGCCAGCGGCGTGACATCGATGCCATTGGCCTTGAGGAAGGCCGCACCGCCCAGAGTGATGCGTCGCCCTTCCACGTTCCCGATTGCGCCCCTGCCGGTGGGAGAGTCGAAATCCGTGACGTCAGGAATTTCAATCCCCCTGTCAGCGGCTGCTTGCACGATGGCCAGTGCAAGCGGATGTTCCGACGCCCGTTCGACCGCAGCTGCAAGTCGCAGCATTTCATCCTCCGCAAAACCTGAAGCCGGCACGACATGCGTAACGGAGGGGCGCCCCAATGTGAGCGTGCCGGTCTTGTCCACAATGAGTGTGTCGACCTTCTCCATCCGCTCCAAGGCCTCGGCATTCTTGATCAGCACGCCGAGGCTCGCGCCCCTGCCGACGCCCACCATGATCGACATCGGTGTCGCAAGGCCGAGTGCGCAGGGGCATGCGATGATCAGCACTGCTACCGCCGCTACCAGGCCGTGGGCAAAACGGGGGTCGGGTCCCCAGAGACCCCAGGCGACAAAAGCAACGAGTGCGATGGCAAGAACCGCCGGCACGAACCAGCCGGCGACCCGATCCGCCATGCGCTGGATCGGCGCGCGGGAACGCTGCGCCTCCGCCACCATCTGGACGATGCGCGCGAGCATCGTGTCGAGTCCCACCTTGTCGGCGCGGATCACCAGCGCGCCGGACTGGTTGAGCGTGCCCCCGATGACCTTGTCGCCGGCGGTCTTGCTGACCGGCATGGATTCGCCCGTCACCATCGATTCATCGAGCGAGGAGCGGCCGTCCTCGACGACGCCATCAACCGGCACCTTCTCTCCCGGTCGAATGCGCAGGCGATCGCCGACGGAGACCTGATGGAGCCCAACTTCCTCCTCGATGCCGCCTACGCCGATACGCCGCGCCGTCTTCGGCGCGAGCTTGAGCAGCGCCTTGATCGCGCCAGAGGTGCGTTCGCGTGCATGCAGTTCGAGCACCTGCCCGAGCAGCACAAGCACCGTTATAACGGCCGCCGCTTCGAAATAGACGGCGACCGTGCCATCCGGCGACCGGAAGGCAGCTGGGAATATCCCGGGTGCTAACGTCGCGACCATGCTATACGCCCAAGCCACACCCGTTCCCATGGCAATCAGCGTGAACATGTTGAGATTGCGCGTCCTGAGCGACGCCCAGCCACGAGCGAAAAAGGGCCAGCCGGCCCACAGAACCACCGGCGTTGCCAGCACGAGCTGGATCCAGGCGGAGATGTCCCTCGGCACGAAATGATGAAGTGCGGGCACAATATGCCCGCCCATTTCCAGAACCAGCACAGGCAAGGAGAGCACGAGGGCAATCCAGAAGCGGCGCGACATGTCAGACAATTCAGGGCTCTGCCCACGTTCCGCCGTCGCAACCGCCGGCTCGAGCGCCATCCCGCAGATCGGACAATTGCCGGGATGGTCCTGCCGGATCTCCGGATGCATCGGGCAGGTCCACATCGTTCCGGCCGCTATCGTCGGTGCGGGGCGCGCCTCTCCAACATAGCGTCCGGGATCAGCGATGAACGTGCGGCGGCAGTCCGCGCTACAAAAATGATAGGCTCCGCCGCCATGCTCCGCGTGGTGTGCCGCCTTTTCAGGCTCGACCATCATACCGCAGACCGGATCTTGCACGCGCGTTGGTACGAACGGCTCCTGCCCGTGATCATGGTCGCCTGCCGCGTGTTCCATCATGCCGTTCCCTTGCAACGCCGTCACATGTGGGACTTGACACGGTGTTAAGGTCAAGCGGCATTTAGGCTGTGCGAGAAACGAACTCTTGATGGAGATAGCCGGTCGGCCGCCCGCCAGCTCAATAGTACGTTGAACGAGCGGTCTGACGGGAAACAGACTCGCTCATACCGTATTAGCGCGTCGGCATTCTGGGGGCCGGACCCACATTGGTAAGATTAGTGGGTCTAGCACTCTGCCGGCCATCCGGCGGGGATCAAATTTATGCTTGTCCGTCGTCGCTGGAGCAGGACTGAGCCTGAAGTTGTTTGAAGACGTCTGAGGAAAGGCGCGCCGGAACAGAAGGGGACTAAGTCTTTGAATATGTTTGAAGAGGCCTGAATTCGCTCCTGATCCCGATGGGTTGCACCCTGAGAGAGCGGGACGGAGCCGGAGAGCCTTTGAAGCCGTCGCCCTACTAATACCCTACTATTTGCCTAGGGGCTTTCCGATCAAAGATTTCCTCAATGGCTCATTCGCGCGCTCATTTCCGACATTGGCGGGCCTAGCCCCAAGCCAGACCTATTTTGCTGCCGGCGGGATCACCTGATCGATGCGGTAGATCACGCCATTGCGAGACGCGATCGGGGCGGAGGCGATGCGCGGGCCGGCATCCCCCGCGCCGAGTAGAATCACGGTTTCCTGACGGTGTAACCGGATCGGCGCGCCGCCCATCGTCGCCAGGCTGGCCGCGCCGCCGTTGCGCGCGAGGCCCTTTTCGAGATCGGCCTGCGCGACATAGCCGGTCACGATATGCTGGCGCAGCAGGGCGAGCAGCTGTGGCCTGCCGTCCGTGCTTTCGAGTTGCTTGCGCTGATCGTCGGGCAAGCGGGCGAAGGCCGCGTCGGTCGGCGCGAAGAGCGTATAGCTGCCAATGCCGCCGAGCGCCTTTTCGAGCCCGGCGGACTTGACCAGTTTTGTCATGGTCGAAAGATCGGAGGCGCCGCCGAGCGCCTCGACGACATTCTGCCTGGTCCCCACCGCCGCTTCGGCCTTGGCCGCCGCCTTCTTCTGGGCGTCGGTTTGCTCCTGCTTGTGACAGCCGGGAAGGCCAGTCGTCGCCAAGGCAATCAGGGCTGCGAGGATCGATTTGCGCATCGTGGCCATTCCCTTACGCATTGCTCAGCAGTTCGATGACCTTGCGGACGAGCAATGTAGTGGGGTCGATCTCGTAGATATAGCCGTCGCTATAGCGATACCATGCGTCGTCGCTGTCATAGTAGCGATCGCGATATTCGGGCGGGACATTGTAGATGTCGTAGCCATCCGGTATCCGCGAGCCCACCGTCCAGCGATCCCCGGTCAGCAGCGCAACGATAGCCTCGATCCGCTGCGATCCGTGATCGACGGCGAAGATTGCGCCGTCTGCATAGCGATAATCTTCGTCGTCCCCATAGCCATAGTAGCGTACATAATAGGGATCGACCGCATAATCGGCGTAGTCTGAGGGCCAGACATTGCCGTAGTAGAGCGCGCCGCCCAACAAGGGTAGGAAGGCGCTGATCAGCAGCGTCGTGCGATCGACGCGATACAGATAGCCGTCATCATAGCGCCAGTCATAGCGATCGTCGTACCGATACCAGTAGGGATAGGTATACCAGTTGGCATAGGGCTCCTCATAACCCCAAATCCGCTTCGCCTGGCCAGGCGGCATGCAGCCATTATGCTTCTTGGCGAGGCCGGGCGGGCAGCCTTGGATCAGAGGCGACCAGGCCGGGCGATAATTGTCTTCAAAATCGCGTGCATCGCGATAGCGCATCCATTGCCGGCCTTCGCCATAGTCGCGGTGTACCGCTTCGCGAACATTGGCACGATCGTGGGGACCGCCCCGATGGTCTCGGTAGAGTAGTTGTTCGTCATGTGGGCGCCGGAAGCCCAGTCCAGCGCCACGATCAGGCCGCCCTGCTGCGTGGGACTCACGCATGTCCCGGCGGCTTCCTTCCGGGGATTGACCGTCGACGATCCTGTTCCGGCCATGCCCCTTGGGTGCAACTTGGCCCCCGTGGCCTTGGTTGCCACGCTCGACGAAGCGATTCACGTGTTCGCCGCCATGGCTGCGGCCGTGACCCTTACTCCTGGCGACCGCCGGGCTCTGCATTTGCTGCGGCCGACCCCCGCCATGCGCTTCCCGGTTGCTGTTCGCATCTCCTCCCCGACGGGCCTTGCCTCCGCCACGATCGGGCTGGGAGTCGCCATGCTGCGCTTGCCCGCTATCGACCCGGAGTTTTTGTGGCTGGCCTCCTCCACGCGGATTGCCGTGAGCGGCGGGACCGCCGTCGCTATGAGGATCGCCACCTCCGCCATGAGGCTGGCTTCCGCCGTGGGCTTGTCCACCTTGTTGGGGCTGCGCGCCGCCATGGTCCTTGGCGAGTGCCGGAGCGGTCATTGCAAGGCTCGATATTGTCAAAAGAAAGAGAGCTCTGCGCATGGCGATCCCTTCCTAATGGGCCATTTGAATTCGATAGTGTAACGTCCGAGCACCAGAAGTCGTTCCGCTGCTGCCTCGCGCTGACAATCGAGCACTGATCCCGGTTGGGGATCAGTGCGCTCCCCATGTCTGATAGGGGCAAACTGGGGCTATCGACAGCGAACGTCGCTGTTTTGATCTATCGCCTTTCCAGCGAGCGCCCCGAGCGCGCCGCCAATCAACGTGCCGGCTGCACGATTATGGCCCCCATCGATGACGTTACCAAGAACGCCACCGCCTATCGCGCCGACAATCAGCCCGGTCGTGCCATCGCTGCGCTTGCAATAATATCGCCCATCCGAACCCCGATACACTTCATCCTGCGCGGAAAGGCGCCGTTCGGTGTAGCGCGGATCCTCGCGATAGTACCTTGCCGCATCATAATCCGTGACGAACCGACGCTCATCGTAGCGGTCATCGTAGTTGTCGCGCACGGTAGCGCTAGAACCATAACCATCATTCGCGCGACGCCAGCGCAGGCGTTGACCGAGATCGTCCAAGCGGGCTTGGATCATGTCCCTGTCCCTGGGTGACATGTCCCCGCGCATACGCCTTAGATCCCGGCGAATGGCATCGAGCTGCCGCTGTGAATATCTGGCTTCTCGTCGATTCAGACTGCCGTTCGCGATCCCCCGATCGATGCGTCTTTGAAGAAAGTCTATCCTGTCCCGGATATTTTCAGGCGCGCCACGCCAAAACTCGTCCCGGTTCCATCCGCTGCCAGCCTGGCGGTCCCAGTCGCTTCGGGGCGGCTGCGCCATCGCTGTAGTGCTTGCGATGAGTGCCATGGCAAAGAGGCTACCCAGTTTGATCGGGTTCATACCTGCTCTCCTATTGAAATCACTTGTTGTACGACCGTTATAACGCCCCGTGAGCCCGTAAGTGCCGTGCCGGATGATCCGGGTCCAGGCACTGTTCTATGTCTGCGCCAGTTCCCGGTCGGATCACTTGCGAGTTCGTCGTCCACTTTGATTGCTCGATCGAGTGGACATTGCGGAAACGTCCGGCGGCACCCCTTAATTTCCATACCCGCTTGGCTGGCGATATCATTTGATAAACGATACAATTCTGTATCGCCGGCGCTTACAGGGGTCGGCGATCGAATGACGTTTTAGCCGTGAAACATCGCTCTGAAGCCGCGTGACTCTATCGCACGCAAACTAGCGGCAGCGCACTTCCCCCTGATCAATTGATTTGCCGAGCAATGCGCCGCCCGCCGCACCCAATATGGTGCCGGTGGCCCGGTCGCGGCCGCCGTCGAGGGAGCGCCCTAGCAGCGCACCTACAGCGCCGCCGATAAGAAGGCCCGTTGTGCCATCGCTGCGACGGCAGTGGTAGCGGCCATCGTCGCCGCGCCAGACACGGTCCTCGCGCGATACGACGCGCGGTTCGTAATAACGATCCCGATCATGGGCCCGCCTGCCATGTGCTGGAGCCCAGGGCGGAGGATCGGCCAGCGCGGGCGCAATAGGCAGAGCAAGCGATGCAAGCGTGACTGCAATGATAGTACTGCGCATGATCCAACTCCTATTCGGATACCGGCCGTGACAGTAGCGCTGCTTGATGAACTCAAAATTATCGATCGCGGTAAATGGGTGCACCATGGCGCATCGACGCCGATGAAATGGCTGATATGCATGTGCGATACGCAGACGAATAGCCCAGCTTGCGCTCGTCGCGGTGGGTGAGCAGAGTTTGAAGGCAGGGTTGAAGGGGCGTGGGAGCGCTGGATCGTTTCGATCCGAGGATTCGGTCAGTCTGTCCTGGGCTATCTCTGCAAGGCGTCGCCGCTCACGGAAATTAAGCGCCGGTTCAGCAGGCGTTATGAAATCAGCACACTATCCCGCGACCGATCGGAGAACCCCAGTGAATACAAAGCTTATCGTACTTGTTCTGGCAACTGCAGCTGGCCTTGCTCCGCCGCTGATGGCCCAATCCTACGCCGAACAAAAACGGTGGGACGCGGCCCAGGAGCGCTATCAGGCGGAGACTGAACTCTATCAGCGGGAGCGCGAACGCTATTATGATTCGCGGCAACGCGATCGTAGCGAGAGCGGTTACGCCCCCCGGCCGGGAGAGTATGATGAAGACCGCTACGCGACCGATTATGATGCTGCGCACTATTATCGAGATGATCCGCGTTACCAGGAGCGCCGCCTGGGCTCCGATGACGAGGTCTACCGCGGCTCTGACGGCCGCTACTATTGCAAGCGTAGCGATGGCACCACCGGTTTGATCGTCGGCGCGGCGGCAGGGGGCATCCTGGGCAATGTCATCGATGGCGGGCGGCATCGCACTGGCGGGACGTTGATTGGTGGTGCACTCGGCGCGCTGCTTGGTCGATCGGTGGAACAGAATAGCGATATCCGCTGCCGATAAAGCCGAGGCTTCCGGCTGGCATAGGGAAACGCGTCGCGGCTAAATCAAACGAGCCCTGCGGTGCTTGCCCTGCTATTCGATTACTATGCCCGCCGCCGCGCTTTTACGTCATTGTATTGAAATGGAATTCGCCGTGCCTAGCGCTAATGGCCAAGTAGCGGGCCGTCAATTGATATAGCGCCGCTGCCCGTCGCGTTGCTCGAAAGACAAAATGTCGATGGCTTCGGCCATTACATCGTCGCCAAGCGCAATCGCCTTCAGCAGCGGCGTCTGCTCCGCGCTGAACAGACCCCCATTATAGGGTGGAAGGCCAACACTGGCGTCGCCCTTGTCGATCATTTCCGACAGGCTGGCAAAGCGGTGCCAGATATGGTTGGCGACCGTTGAAAATGCATCGCCCTGATCCTTGCGCCGTCCGACCTCCAGCCGGGAATTGCGCAGGGCATAGTCATCGAAACGGGTATCGCGCACCGGCAACAGGCCGCGATCTTCGGCATAGAGGACGAACAGCAGACGATAGAGCAGGATCAGCGTCGCATTGCGAATATCCTCCAGCGTCGCATCGCCCGGTGCGACCTTGGCGACCGCCTTGCCCAACCCCGGATAGAGCCGGGTAAACACAAGGTCGGACAGGCTCTTGGCAACGCTCTTCGTAGAATGCCGCGTCGCGCCGGGCTGTATCGTGAAAGCTGGGGCCGGTCGCCGTCGCCCGCTCAAATGCGGTGCGCGAAAACATGGCGACGAATACTGCCAGCCAGTGATTGCGTTCCTGATCCGTAATCGCGCTATCGAAAACGTCCGGTTCCAGCCGCATGATACGGGATAAATCCAGTTCCAGATAATCATCGATGGTGGAACGCGCGCCCGAAAAATATAGCCGCCACTTCGTGCCATTGGTCAGGACACCCCACCGCAGATCGCCATTGGTCAGGTCCTCGATGCGGCGAAGATAGCGCAGCAATTGCGTTGATGGCGTGTCGCGCTCCCCCTTGCCTTCGGCGCGATCCAACGCCCGACCCCAGCGCTTGCTTTCAATGATCGCTGCGCCGGATTGGTACCGACGCCATTCCTCAGGATAGGTATTGGCTTGCGCTTTTGCCGCCGCGTCAATGAACAGCAGGCCGTCAGGCACGTCCACCCGGCCGGTCGCGGATAGGTTTTGCTGGGTTAGGTAGTCCGACCATCCAAGCGCCGACAAAATGGGCCAGATCAGATCGCCTTCGGTCGTCGCTTCATTGGGCTTGGAATTGTGGGGGAAGCCCGCAAATATTGCCAAAAGTTGCGCGCGCATGGCGACCGTATCGACATTGGAAAATTGGGCGGTTTTGGTAATTCCCTCAACAAGATAGTCCTGAGTGAACAGCGCGCCAGACGTGAACAGGCTCGCATCAGTCATTCTTTGTCACTTCCGCGATGCAATGGATCATCTGGCCCCCTCGATATGCTGCACGGCTTAGCCGTCCGACGCCCGGCCGCCAAGATTTTCCTAAATGATTAGGCAAATCGTTGATCTTGAACACCAGCGGACAAGTTCCGGCTAATGCCGATGCGCTTTCCCACGACGCGCCCGCCATCGCCCCAGCGAGCCAGGCCCAGCCCCCCGACCTTTTTCGGCTCTATGATCGCCGCAAGATGCTTGGGCCTGAGCATCCCGTTCCAATTGGCTCTACTTTAGTGGGTGAGCATTCCCAGAGGCTACGGCCAATGGGACAACCTGTTTGCAGATCAAGATAGCCACTGCCTCAAACGTTCGATATGTGACAAATACCACTTTGCGGAGGCAGTTCGGTGAAAGCTCTGACATCGGTGATAGCAGTGCTGTCGCTAACCCCGGCCCCGTCGATGGCCGCAATTACCAATTACACGTTCACGGGGTCGTTCCTCGCCGGGAATGACGGCCTTGGATTATTTGGATCGCCGGGCGATCTCACGGGAAAATCCTATTCGCTGACCTTTGCCGTTGACGATGCCAAGGGGGCTTTTCACGGCAGTGTGCCCTTTGCCTACAATCTTTACGGCTATGGGCCTGCCACACCGGTGTCGGCGTTGCTCACGGTCGGAGGTGTAAATTTCAACTTTGACGGACTGGATTACGTCAGCGGATATTTTGGATCGTCAGATCCGCTAACCAGCACGAATTTTGCGGCTGGCGGTAGCTTTTATGCTTTTTTTCTGAGTGCTTACGATGGGACGGGCACGAACAACTATCAGTTGGGCTTTGGGCGCAGGCTAGGTGAGGACGACACATTCAGCAGATTTTATGTCACCTTGGGTGACTGGAGTGCATTCGGGGAGTTTGGAGCACCATCAGCACCGTCCATATCCTCTGCAACTTCTCCAGTGCCTGAGATGCCGATATGGGCAATGATGATTTCGGGCTTCGGCTTGGTTGGAACGACGATGCGCCGCAGGAAAACGTCAACCGTATTCGTCGCCTAACAAAGCTTGCTGAGGCGACCGGTCGCCTTGATGTCGATTGGGTTCTTAATCTCCTTGACGGTCGACATGCCCGCCAGCGGCAGGAAGAAACAAAAATGGTCGGATAGGGATACGCGCAACCGCCCAGATATTTTCCTAAATCAACAGCAGATTTTTCGAACGCCAACGGACAAGGTGCGACTGACGCCGATGCGCTTTCCCACGACGCGCCCGCCATCACCCCAGCGAGCCAGGCCCAGCCCTGCGGCCGTTTCATACCTAATGCCTTTCAAAACATATTCGGCCGCTGCAATCAGGTTGACGGCATAGAGATCAGGATTGGTTGCCGCCACGTTCGCTGTCCCGCCAATGCGCCGCGTGTCGATTACGTGGGCGCGATACTTGCTGCGGGTAATGCGCTTAATCCATCCGCGCTGCACAGTGCCCAGCGACCGGCCGGGCGGAACATGGCAAAGGATATGCACATGGTCGCCCTTGCTGCCGTCGCCCTGGTCATTCTCGCGTATCCAGACATAGGCGAAGGCATGGCCCCAGCGCCTCACTAGATCGCCTGTATTTTTGAGAAACTGGGCCGTTGCTGTTGCCACTGCCGGGCCGGGCGCAATGCCTGCCCGCTCCCAATGAATGGTAACCATCCGATTAAGCGGCACACCCAGATCGCCGGCACGACTGATTGCCTGGCACAGGTTCGCAACGTCTCGGTCCGACAATGCACCAGTCGCCCTTGCAAGATGCGTGCGGGCACCCCCACGCTGGAATATGCGCGGCCCGCCGGAAAGGGACACCACACTCTTATATGCAGCCTGTTTCGGCAATTCGGGCAATCCCTTTAAATGCCAAGCAAATTCAACCGGTTTGGGTACGGCGAGGCGGCAGCGAAGTGCAGCAATGTCGCGCATTTCAAACGGACACTGGCGAACACTGCGCAGCCAAGCGCAAAAAGGGGGCGATGGCATTGAACCACCGCCCCATTCCTATTTGCACCTAGTTTAGGAGACCGATTTTGCCGATGGACGGAACAGGCGCGCCCCAAATTCGCGTTGCGCCTGATGCAATATGCATGATAGCCGTGCCCTCAGCTGACGTTGACCTGACCGATGCTATTCGCTCCCTTGGCCCTGCAACGGCCTGGGGAGCGATCTTTTTCAGCCCCGCTCATTGTCGTTGGCTGACTGGCCGCAGATCGTCGGCAGGCTTGCCGCCCATGCTTCAGCATGCACCCGCGAAATCCGGGTCGAGCGTCCGAATTTCGTGATGGGGATCATGCCGTCATTGACCAACTTGTAAAAGGTCGTCCGGCCCATCGGGTATTCAGAAAGAAATTCATTTACCTTCAGGTACATTTTGGAGCGTCCCGGTTATGTGCGGAGTGAAACATTGTGCCTCACGTTCCCGCAATGTTCATGGTAATGCGCATGCGCGCCTGCGCAAGCCTTGACCCGTGGACCCACGGCCATTCAAAATATGGCAGAAATGCTGAACAAATGTCTGTGCAAGTGGAAAAAATATTACAATCGTGCGACACCTTCGGCGGTATTTTTACGTTTAAACTTGGGTGCGGCGAATCAGAGGGATCACATCCCCGCCTTGTCTCAAACGATCCAGATAATCGCTCCACCACTGCGCCATCTCCACCCGCTCATTCCAGAACGCGCCCCGCGCATAAGCGGCGCACAGCCCCCCGACCTTTTCCGGCTCCAGGATCGCGGCAAGATGCTTGGGCTTGGGCGCGGTCAATGCCCCGCGCAGATCACGCGTCGGGTCGCTGGCGACATATTGGCAGGCGACGGCATAGCGGAACACCTGTCCCACGAAATTGAGTGTCCGCTTTGCGGTTTCCAGCTGTCCTTTGGCTTCAATGGGGCGCAGCGCGTTCAGGATATCAATCGGTTGGATTTCGGTAATCGGCCGCTTGCCAATCGCCGGGCGAAGGAGCTTCAGAAACCAGCGCCGCTTGGTCAAGGTCGCCTCCGCCAGCCCTTCCCGTTCGTTCTTCTCGATCACCTTTTCGGCAATGCTGGCGAAGGTGTTGACCGCGCCAAGCCTTGAAGCGACCTTTTCCCGCTTCTTTTGCTCGGACGGATCAATGCCGGATGCATGATGCTCTCGTGCTTCGTCCCACTTGTCGCGCGCAGCCTTCAGGCTGACTTCAGGATAGCCGCCCAGCGCCAGCAGCTTTTCGACACGCCGGGGCTTGCCCGCCGCATCGGCGCCATCGACACGGAACTTCAACCGCCAAAGCCGACTGCCATTGGGGTTGATCAGCAGGAACAGGCCCTTTTCATCGGTCAGCTTATAGGGCTTGGCCTTGGGCTTGGCCGCCTGAATCGCGGTATTGGTCAACGCCATCGCAGTCGCTCCACAAATGCCAGCGACCGGATTTGGGGGTATCGTCCAGACAGACTTTCCGGAATACCCCCAACCATACCCCCAATATGGGGCGATTGCTGTCGAACGACCGGGAACGGCCCCGATCAAACCGGACTCGTTTTTGGCAGATTGTCGGGTATTTTTCAACCCTTGCGGGTCGGTGGCGAACAGGGTGGTGGTGCCGCTTAGGTGACTCGAACACCTGACCCCCGCATTACGAAGGCTACTGAAGCCTGGAAATAACGCCAATAAAATCAATGACCTTCGCTTGAAACCGGTGGGATCAAGCAAATGACCCAAAGGGTTCCCAAACTCAGGCGCGTTCCTATTTTCGCATTTTAATACTGAAAGCACTTTGGCTCCATAAAATGTGAAAAGTTGACCTCCTCTGGACCCACGCAGAGGCTTGGGCGACGTGGCTGCAGCAAGGGACACATACCGGTCTTCAAGGTCGGCATAAGCCAGCCATCATCACAGTCCAAACTGTTCGGGCCTTACACTTTCGCCGATCGTCACCCAACAACCTTGCACACCGTCAGCAGGACTCTATCCTACGTCGAATTGGACGGAGGCGGATAGCGCATGGCAGATAGCAATCCGACGAGCGGCAAGAATATCGCGTTGCTCATCGACGCCGACAACGCCTCGCCTGATAGTCTCGATGCGGTGCTAACGGTGCTGGGTGATCTCGGTACGGTCAACATCCGGCGCGTATATGGCAATTGGAGCAAACCAGCTTTGAAAGGCTGGTCGGCAATGACTCACAGGCACGCGATCGAACCTCAGCAGCAGTTCGACCTGACCAAGGGCAAGAACGCCACGGACATGAGGATGACAATCGATGCGATGGATCTGCTGTACAGCAGGCGTGTCGATGGTTTTGGGATAATGTCCAGCGACAGCGACTTCATGCCGGTCGCCATGCGGATCAGGCAGGATGGATTGCCCGTGTATGGGTTTGGCTCACCGAAAACACCCGAAGGATTTCGGCAAGCTTGCACGCGCTTCATTGACCTGAGCGCAATCGCGAAGCCAGGAGCCGATGCTTCCCTAGCGTCAAAGCCCAAGATCGATGACGAACTGGTGGCTCTGCTGAGCGAGGCGCTGAAGGGATCCAAGAGGGACGAGCGTGGGTTCGCCAGCTTGGGGGAAGTCGGTCAGCGCGCGGGCAATCGATCCTCTTTCGATGTCCGGAACTATGGATTTACGAGGCTCCGGGAGCTGATCGAAGCCATCCCTCAGTTCGCGACGGAGAAGCGAGAGGGCGGAGGTGTCTACGTGAAACGCCTTCGGTAAGCTGCTACTCGATCAATCGTCGTAAAGCGTGTGACCGCTTTCTTCGGCAGAGGATGCTCATTGCATAAAGCCAAGATAGGCCATAGATATAAGTAATGAAAACGCGATTTTTAGTAAAATGCTTGTTCGACGAGCGTCAGATATTCGCTGTTCGCGAGACAACCGATGGAAGTCTCGTATTTATGTTCAAGACAGAGCTTAGTACGCTGGTATACGGAACAGCCCAGGAAGTAAAGAATCTGCACATAACAGCCCACTCTATGAGACCGGTAGATGGCCGCGATTGTTATAAGATTAAGCACACCTTGCTTACCAAGGGCGACGACGTATATGACCGGTCAATTCTTGTGAGAGACCGGAGGCGGCGCGGTCTCGTTTGGCCCGTAACGAGTGTGTTCAGTGGCGCTCCGCTGGGAGAGAGTTTCTCGTTCCCGCAGGACTCGGGCGACGAGTTGATCCGATTGATTGGCTACAGGGGAGTCGGAGAGAGTCTGAATTTTACCATCTATGTGACGACGGGAGGCATTGTACTGCCACGAGTCCAAGGCTTCGGTATGCACACAGTGGCATTTTCGGCCATGTCCCTGACAGTTTACTTTGGATTTTTCCACATGGTGAACCCCATGTATTCGATCTTCCGAGACCCCTGTGTTGGCTCCATGAGAAAGAACGGAACCCTCTTGGGGTCTGGCGTTCAGCAAGCTACTTTGGAAAGAATGACGCCCGATGGAGTGGGGCGTTACTTATTGTCCTCGCACTCCACCCTTGCTGATGACTATCTGTGGGCGGGCCCGCACAACCATCCCCATACAACAGTTCTCAGAGGTAAATTTGAGGTACCCCTCTTTAGCCGATGGCCGAGGGAGAACGATGAGATTCACGAGGCCTACGGCCTTGGCTCCAAGCTCATCAACGAGACCTATCAATCCCCGTTCTTCTCGGACGGAACCAGGAAGCCAGAGGGATATGTTGATCCTACGGGTATCATCGTGACCCACCCCAACACGCTTAAAGCGCTAAATGCCGCCAGCGTCGCGCCGCGAATCAGGCGTGAGCCCACTTAGTCGGGCGCAGAACAGGCCTCTAAAAGCTGCCGAGCAGCACTGTCTTGATTTCGAAAAACTTTCGCTCATGCCCGTTGCCCGATCGCTCCCTCCAGCACCTTGCCCACGACAAAGAGATCGACCCCAGCTTGATCATGAATGACGCCTGCCTAGTGCCGCAGGTCGTGGAATGCGCCGATCAGTGGCGAAGCTTGTGGACTCGGTACCGGTGGCAGAGGTTGAGGCCGACAGGCAGAAAGGGAGGCAAGCTCCCCTAAGGCATTTCCAGTTGCACGCCATCCCATCAACCGGATCGATGAACTGCTGCCGTGGAACTGGAAAGCTGCCGATGAAGGAGAGCACACGTCCTTCGTCCAAAAGGAACAGTGCTGAGATCGTCAGCCAGTTAGCGCATTGGATTCATTGCGGACAGCCATTTGTTATGACGTTCGACCTCGTAGGGAGCGTTCATCCAGCCACTTACGATATAACCCAGTGAAACGCCGATAAGGTACGATCCAGCGAAGGGCAGACGCGCGACAAAAGACGTCCGAACCAACGTGGGCATTAATATAATTAGAAACAGGCCCATCAGCACCATGAGGACACCTGTAATCAAGACGATTAATCGTTGGCCCCGCGACGTCAGCGGCGCTGGGCGGCTTGTCGCCGCTATGTACACAGGTTTGGGCGCAGGCCATTTCCCGATCATCCATCCACCGAGTGCACTGAAGAGAACGCCGACTCCCAACGAAACGCTCATTGAAAGCGGGATTAGGGCGCTCGTCCAAGCTCCCCCAAAAATCAATAAAATGGCGATCAGCTGGGCAAGAATATTCATTCCGCAAAATTACGAATTGGGCGTTGCGATTAAGTAAATAATCAACGGATTGATCGATAGGCCCCTTGGTACGGTCCAGAGCGGACGCTTACCTTCAGATCACGGCAGAGACCGGACGCTTACGATCGGGGCGCACCACAGGGAACCCGCAACCGGCACCATGTTCTCTTTATGTTCTAACCAAATGCGTATATCGTCACCGCATGCCAAGCCGTGACCGATTGACGTCTCTTGCCCTACGAACGCTGGAGGATGCACTGGCGCAGGCTGCCTCCGGGCCAGTCGAGCGGACATGGGGCCACCGGTTGGCGCTGGGGTGGCTGTCGCACCTCGGCGCAGCAACGGACGGGCAGTGCGCGAACTTTTGGAAAGTGCTTGTCGAGGAGTACGTCTGGGCGTGCACGGAGGAATATAGCCGCGACATGCGGACAACGATCCTGAGCGGGTGCCTTGACCACTGGTATCTGGAACTGGGGCTGGAGCGCCCCTGTCTGGTCCAACGTGGGGGTTGAGCATAGCCGACCCGTGTCAGACGATAATAGGCGCTCAATTTCGTTTGCTCTGAGATCAAATTGCGCCCAGCTAAGGCAGAATTCGGGGGTAGATGATGAAACTGATAATCTGGGCTCTGGCCTTGTGCGGCATCGCCGTATTTTCGCCGGCAAATGCCGCAAACTCTACATTGATGGTTTCCGGGAAGATCACATCCATTTCTGCATTGCAGAACGGCTCCAGCGTAGGCGTTCCGACTGGCACTGTGCAGATAGGTGATAACTACACCCTTACAGCATCCTTCGATTTGACCAATGCAAAACTGACGGCGCTCTTCGATGCAGATCCCAGGATCAACATATATTATTTACCAAAGACGGACGTTACGTTACATATTGGAAGCTACAGCACGCATTTTATTCCAATATTCGATTTCAATTCGAGCATACAACTGTGGAATAATTACGAGGTTGTGGGGCCGGTTGATAGCCAATCCTTCTCATTTTTCGAGTATAATGCTTCCAGTTCGTCCATACCATTCGATCTAGGTGCAGGCCTCCTATCGCAGTCCATCAACTTCAACGCATTCGATTTCAGCGCACTTGCACGTCAGGATGATCTTTTGTCCAGCCTGAAGCCATTTTCGCTGTTTGGAGTCCATGCATTCAGCGTGGGCCTGTTAAATTTTGATACGAATTTATTCGTCCATCTGAACGGAGACGTTTCGAGCGCACAACTTGAGGTGGCAGCGATCCCGGAGCCATCCGTTTGGATAATGATGATTTTCGGATTTGCCATGGTTGGTGTTGGGTTGCGTACGGCGAGGCCTGCAGCCGTACAGTAACGCGTCGCGTGCAGGTTCTGGTGTCGCCCCGGTCAATCTCGCCGCCATCGGGATTCCGGTTTGCGCGAACGCGCATTCGCTCGTCGTTCATTGTGAGGCCAACGCGCGCCCAAGCGGGTGCGTTCAAGAGGATAGTGAATAGCTCTTCGCGGTCGATTCGTTCCATGTCGCATGAGAACAAACTAGAAACAGATTCGCAAGGGGTTTGCGGTGGTCCTGCACATGTTGCGGGCGAGAGTGGCGATATACCCATCCGACGGCCTGTTGCGAGCATCGGGTCTTGCCTTTCCGAAAGGTTGGCCTGGAGGAGGTGCCGGCCAACTTATCTACGCCACAGCCGAGCACATTCGTGGAATTGTATCGCTCCACACGGTGTAGCATGACTAATGTTTTGGCAGTGCCCGGCAAAGCGGTTTGAGAATAACTTTGGAAAAATAAATCTGTTAAAAATGGAGCCTCCCGAAACACGTGGACTCATGCTTACCGCCATGTCAGATAGGTTGCCTAATAGGTGGTGGGAACAACATGATGAGAGCGTTTTTGACATGGATATCGTTTATTTTTGCAATGTTTTCAGCGCCAGCACATGCGGCGCATGAAGTGGCATTTTTATTTGATGTCGATTTAACAGCGTGGGAAAGATATTCCGATGGACCTAATTTTTATGAGAATATCACTCATTTAGGAAGCGGGCATTACTACATCAGGATTCTGGATGAGCCTCCTTTTGAACAGCAAGGTTCGTGCTTTACGTGCCTGAGGGCGAGCTTTGAAGGCAACCAATTACTTTTTAAGCCTGTTATTTGGTACAATTATGGATATCAGGAATTCCGGTTTCTGTTTGACCATGATTTAGGTGGTAAACTACCTGTCACAAACGCGGGATTTCTAGGGGGGCAATTTACGGAAGCCAACCTTGCTACATCTTATCCCTACTCCAGGGGGTTGGACGGGCCGATAACTCGCCTATCGGTTTATTACGTCCCGGAAATTTCTACTTGGGCGATGATGATCGCGGGCTTTTTCGCAGTCGGCCTAACAATGCGCAGCCGCATTAACAACGCGGCCCCCAGCTTCGGCTGAATGCCCCAACCCGGTGTTGGTGGGTAGGGGGTACAAAGCGCGCCCTACTAACCTTCGAGGTCGGAATAACAGGCTCACGTGTCGCCCCGGTCAATCTCGCCGTTTAAGCTAGCACCCGAAATGAATCGACATATCCTTGGTCTTTTAAGCTCTGTTCTCGGTTATCGGGCCAAGCCGGGGAAGGGCTCATCGATGGGTTACGCCATCACGGGCTTGGTGCTCGGGGACTTATCGGCATCGGAATTGTTGCAGCATCTTCGATGGAGAACGCTTCTGTAACAAAGGCCGTTGAGTTCGCCGATCTCAGCACGGGTGCAAGCCCCAACGGACGGACCGCGCGAGACGAAATGCCGATGACTGGGGACATGTCGGTTTCCACGGCGCAGGCAGATCGTTCCGCGCAGGCCGCCCACGTATCCTTGTCGTCGAGACAAGTGCGAGCGACGTCAGACATTCCCGCAGATCATTTGCGCGACCATCAACAGTCATCTGATGCGCGCCGATCGTGCTAACTCCGAATAGAACGTGACCGAAACGTCGGTGGCGATTAACCATAAAGACGCGATACTCAGGGGAACGAGTTCCGCGCTGGAGCTGTAATTTCCTTTGCCGATACGTGGCATTCCAAGTGAACTGCAAGAGGGTGAGGTATCATGGGCAAAGCACCAAGACGTCCGATTTGGACCGCGTCTCTCGCTGGTTTTTCACTTGCGTTGGTCCAGCCAGCATTGGCCACCGTGACCGGAATAGGCGATAACTTCTTTCTGGACAGTGCGGGCAACACATATGTTCCGGGCGGACCTGGAATTATCGGTTCCAGACAGAATTTTGCGTCGGCGATAATCGGCGACATCAACGACGGCACTGTCTTTATCACAAATCACACCCTGAACTTTAGTCAGGTCATCGGAATTGGACAGTTCACGGGAGTTGGCTGGCTTCAGGCTACCGGCTCGACCATTAACGCCAGAACGCTGAACATGAGCAGCTTTGCGGGTACAGGAGTGTCATTTCTAGACCTAACGGGCACCGCCTTGACAGCGCAACGGGCTGTAATCGGTGTGGGCAATGTCTCAAGCCTCAAAGTATACTCGGGCAGTGCCCTAAGCGTCTTGGGTACATTTGTCCTTGGAGGGCAATCATCGACAGTAGTCGACGGTTCACAGATTATTGTGGGGGCGAGTGCGCCTTCAAGCTTCCCTGGCATGGTGGGCGCCTTGAATGTAGAAGGCTATTTCAGTGCACTCAACAGCTCGGTGCTAAAACTAGATAAGGCCAACGGCGACATCATCAGATTTTTCAACGGCAACAAGACTGCGATATTCGATTCTGGTTCGTCACTCATTGCAAGGGGAGATCCCGCAAAACCGCTCCAAGTAACGCTGAATGGAGACATGCTAGTCAAAAACTCCACGGTGGACGTTGATACATGGGTCATAGGGAAAGCCGGATTCGGATCTGCACGAGTTATATCCCAGTCGTCGATAAAGGCTGACTCGATTGTCCTAGGCCTCGGCGCGGGCGATATTGGATCGCTGCAAGTCCAAGATAGTGGAGATATTGCAACGCCGCTTGAGCTTGGCGATATGGCGATAGGCTCCGACGGAACAGGGTCTGTCGAATTGCAGAACAGTTTCGGAATTGCGGGTGACGTGCAAATAGCGACCGGTAGCGGGATCGGTTCGTTAAAGGTAATCAACGGCACTTTTGGCGTACACTACCTAACCGTTGGCGGGACGCTAGGGAGTTCCGCCACTGTAAGTGTGTTCTCAGATGGTTTCTTGAGCAGTGATAGCGCCAAGATACTAGCAGGTGGAGATGTAGTTGTCACGAACGGCGGTACTTGGGCAATGCCATTTCTGCAAATTGGTGAAGATGGCGCTTTTGGAAAAGCTGGAGTTACGAACTTCGCTACAATGTCCGGGAACATTGAAGTTCAGGAATTGGGCGAGTTTATCAACAAGATTGACGGTGATTTTACCGGCACGATAACTGCCAACAAGGGCGGAGCGGCGATCCTTCAGGGCGACGTTCACGGAGATGTGACCGCAGCAAATGGAGGATTCATATCTGTTCAAGGAAATGTTTTCGGATTGTGCACGGCTGGATCCGGTGGGCTGGTCAACGGCGGCGGCGACTGCGCAAACGTAGACATTAAACCAGGTGGTACAATGTCTCCAGGTTTGTCGCCGGGCATGTTTTCAGCTGAAAATGATATGATATTCGAAGCCGGCTCTATCCTGAATATGGAGATAGGCGGACCTGGCCTCGGTGAATATGATCGACTCGCAGCCGGCGGGTTGATGCGCTTCGATCCCGGCGCTCAAATCAACTTCAAATTTCTGGTGCCGCTCTCGATCGGACAGTTTGACTTTGACTTCTTCAAGGCAGGCTCGCTGTCAATCGATCCGGGCGTGGTCGTAAAATTCTCGGGGCTACCATCCTCGTTCGAAATTGGATCCTTCCAACTAGGCGGCAAGTCATCATTCATTATTACCAGCAGCTCCCAAGGTGGTGTTCCCGAACCCGCAACTTGGACGACGATGCTCGCCGGCTTCGGCGCGATCGGGATGGCAATGCGTGGGCGCCGTAATACAGCTGTCTCCCTCGCCTGAGGGAACAAGCCGAACCAAGCGGTTGCGGTAGTGTGAACGCGGCTGAGAGGTTCCAGTCCAGTACGGGTGAACCTGTGGAACGTGGTCAGTTACATTGCCAAAGGATCGGCCGACGGTCGATTGCTCGTAAGGACGCTTCGATCCATCGCGAAAAAAAAGCGAAAAAGCGCCGTTCCCGCTCGCACCACCCTTGCAGGCAGCGGAGCGAGAACGGCTGGGTCGTCATTCGTTATCGATCAGCGTCACTTGATAGTAGTCTCGGGCCGAATTCCGGCTGTAGATGACTGCACGACAAGCCCTGCACCTGAGCGTTGCATGCTCACGTACCGGCATGCGCGACCATTTCACCTCGTGCCGAGCCTTGCACTCAGGGCAGGTGAACTCTGTGGTTCCTTCCTCAAAAGCCATGAGCACCGGCTCCCTTCATCTTGGCCGCTCCCGCCTCCACAGCGGCAAGCAGGGTGTCATTGGCAAGATGGCTGTAGCGCATGGTCGACTTATGATCGGCATGGCCCAGGACCTTGCCCACGGCAAAGAGGTCGACCCCTGCGTTGATCATGAACGACGCTGCCGAGTGTCTCAGGTCGTGGATACGCAGGTCAGGCAAACCCGCCGCCGTCCGTGCCGTATCCCAGGCCCGCTTCAAGGTGACGAAGGGCTTGAGTGTTTCCGGGTTGGGCACGAGCCATGGACAGTCCTTGAACGTTGGCAGTTGCTCAATGATGTCGATCGCCGCCTGGCTCAGCGGCACATAACGCGGCTTGCCCGTCTTCGAGGTCGGGATTAGCCATGCGCGCCTTACCAGATCGACATGCCGCCATTGTGCCTGCAACAGCTCCGACACTCGGGCGCCGGTCAACAGCAACAGCCCCACGATGTTTCTGAGCTGAGGATTTACCGATGCCTCCACCGCCTTATGCAACCGCACGGCCTCGGCTGTCGTCAGGAATCGTTCGCGTGCATTGGAAAATTTGGGACGCGATATGCCCCGCACCGGGTTGGTTTCAGCCCCGGCAATCTTCCAGCGACTGCCCAGTTCGAACGAACGGCTGAACAACACCCGGATCTTCTCGACCGTCGCGGGTGCCAAACCGCTATCCGCCTTCTCTGCCAGCCACTTGGCGATATCCTGCTGGCTGATTTCATCCAGGCGAAGCTTGCCCCAGCGCGGAACGATATGGCGCCGCATATACATTTCGGTCGTATCGTAGCTGCGCTGATAGGTTTTCGCATCCGCCAGATGCTGTTCGGCAAGGGACGCATAGGTCGGGATCGCTCGCTTCTCCTCCTTCACCCCAGATGGATCGCCGCCGAGCACAACCTCGGAGCGCAACCGTTTGGCCGCCTTGCGGGCCTGATCGAAGCTGATGTCGGCATGACCGCCGATCTTGTGCTGGCGCTGCCTATGGTTCTGATCAAAGTAGCGCAGATAGTAGGTTTTCCCTCCTGTCGAACGAACCTCCAGCACAAAGCCGGACGTGATGGTGTCCCAGTAATCGGTTTTCTTTTTGCCCGCTTCGCAGGCAGCGGTGAGAGCGAACGCAGAATCGAGTTTTGCCTTGGGCATAATTTTATGGTCCTTTTGAATATGGAATTGAGAGTGGGCCGCCAGCGCGCGGCGAGCGGGCGCGAGGGGTCGGGCCCAGACGCCCACGGGTCGGCGGGTGGCGGGGTTCTGGGGTATCGGAGAGGGCAGTCGGGGGACTGGGGCAGTCCTGCTGCGTTGGGATCACGGGCATCGACGCAACGGTCGCAGCAGCAGGTTCGCAGTTCTCCAGCTTTTCAGTTCTTCACCCTGCCCATGCCACTGCAACTCGGCGTCGGGGTGAGAGTCTGGAAAACTGGAATACTGGGAGACTGTAGGGGCGGAAAACTGATGCCAGCCCGGAAAGCTGAAATCCTGAATTTCTGCCCCAGCCCCCGCAATCGTCAGCCGATCACAGTGGCTCCTTCACCTTCGAGATCAGCGGCTCCACTCAGGAGGCTGAATTTCATTGTCCCATGCGCCTTACGAGCAAAGGACCAGTGGTGTTGGGCAGGATCGTCGCCGGTATGGCGCTCAATGACCTTGGTCGCGGCGCGACGGCTTATATTGGCCTGCTCTGCGACGGCATTACGAAGGGCCATCTTGGTATCCACGCCGCCGGTGATGCATTTGGCTACAACGGAGATGATCTCGGCATCTGATCGTTTTTCTTCTACGCGCTTGATGCCAGCCATTTCGGCCTGATCGACAACCCTTACCGATGCCAAGCGTTCTGCATAGGAAAGGCCATCCTCTGCTGCATAGGCATAAACGGCAAATTGAACGCCACCGCCACGCGCTTTCACACGCGTGAATTCCACAAACCTCTCACCGGGATTTCCGGTTAGCGGCACTTCGTCGATGATGTAACCGGCATCAAAATCGTCGAGTATGTCAGTTGTACCGGCATGGATCGCTTTGCCCTCATCACTCCTGCGCTTGTTCGTGTGCGCCAACCCGACCACGGTACCCCCCGCCGCGACAAACTGGCGACAGACGTTGGCGAAATCGCTGGCCTGCCGCTTGTGCATCAAGTCCACAAACTTCTTCAGTGTATCGATCACCACCAAGGTGCCGCGAGCCGTATCATCGTGGACAGCCTGGAGAAGCAGATCCTGCAGATTTTCGGCTTTGAAACCCCCTTGGCCAGGAACAAGCGTGTGCGCCCCCATTTCATCCAGCAGGCCCAGTTTTTCGGCCAGACCAGAACTGCTATCATCTGCGTTGATCAGGAACACATCTTTGGCCGCGATGCGGCCTTGCTCTATCGCTTCCGAGGTCAGGTGGAGGGTAAGCAGGGTCTTCCCGGTATTGTGTTTGGCATACCAGACAGTAGCCTCACCACGGTAGCAGACTTGCCCCAGAAGCGGCGTTGCGGCCTGAGCAAGCGCCTCATATTTGGCGGCCTGTCCCCTGAGGCTGTGCTTCATCAATGGGCTTGCCTTGGTCGCTGGCTCCTTCGCCGCCTTTGCTGATGGCGCTGGGATAAACACGGTCGGGCAGGGTTGGAATTCTTCTCGCATTATTGACCCGACATCAGCGCCTGCATTGCGCGCTCGGTCAACCAGCGTGGCAATCGTAATGGGCTTGGCTACGTCGCCCGAGAAGGATTTCCACTTTGTTTCGATATCGGCACGATTTGTATAGGACTTGGCCTTTTTGCTCCGACTATCGGCCAGTTCCAGTCCGCGATCGCCACCCGCCGTTTCGTGGTAAATGGCCATCAGCACAGCGAGCCAGTCCTGATAGCCGCAATCCGGGTCGATGCGATCGACCAACTTCGATAGTGTCGCTAGATCAGCATTGATGGCCGAAGGCGTTGTGAGCACTTCATCGGGAACGGGACGCGGTAGTGGGCGACCATTATGCTGAAAAACTGCATCAACAAAATCCTGGTTGACCTCGCCCAGCCCATCCCGATGCTTTGCCTCCAGGCAACATATAGATTTATCCTGGCTGGGGGTGAGGACGACCGAATTCTTTCCCGCCCGGACATCAAGGCGGCCAGGAAATTCTGTGGTGCCATGTGAGTCCGGCTTCGCGAACGTGCCATCGACCAGCCGGAAGTGGTGATGATGCCCACGCCGCGTCTTTATGATCAGCGCCGGGACGACGCCGAATTGCTTTTCCAGGCGCAACAAGGCTTCCTCGGCCTCAGAACTGTCGGCATCCAACACGATCTGGTTATGATCGAGTATGCCGCCCACCTCATGGCCTGGATACCGTCCCCAGTGTTGCCGGATTGTGTCGGGGGACAGGTCTTCCAACCAAGGATGATGCGCCACCGCCGGTCGCTTTTGACCGGGAACCAGCGGTATGACCTTGTAGCCAAATTCATACCACCAGAGTGCACCCTCAAAGTTCGATTTGAATTCAGTTTTGGCTGATGGCTCTAGCCGGGGTTTACAGTCGTCGATGACAATGTCTCTTGCGCTAACTCGCGATGCCGTAATGCCCCTTAGATCTGCCCCTCCCGTAGCCATTAGAGCAGGGTCGGTCGCGGCTGTCGTCCCTGAATTTATGGAAATATTGTAACTCATGCCAATTCGCGCTCAAGGTTGCTAAACTGTTCTGTGACGTGACGCCAAAAGTTGAAGTATTTATTGATGGTATAGTTATTCATGTTTTACACTCGTAATAATATGTGGCCTTACAGAGAAGGCTAAATGGATATTCAAAGGCGATTGGGAGATTCCTTTCTAAAAGGAAGCCCGGTCTCGATTTTCGGTTAGACCAGATCCGGATGCCATCTATATTAATTGGCCGTCTGAGCACTATCTGTGACGATAATTGAGTCGGTCAAGGCAACTATTGCCAAAATAAGGCAAACCGATTGTCTGTAATCGGATAAGTGGGATGGCATTACAATTTATTGTTTTTAATGCTGGAAGGCGATATTTCGAAGCTGTATTCACAAAGGCATATGAATAAGGGAAGGGCGCCATTCTGAAGCGGAAGGCTCATTAGCAACAAACTTCCTTGTGAAAGGGCTTCCAGAAGCTAATGGTCAGGAGCCGATTTGCTTTTCCCGGGAGGGGGGTACCTAACCGGGTGATGAGCCTCACGGTGATGGTGCGACGCAAAAGCATGGCCGCGCAGTTCGAGACGCCCTCGATTAGACTCCGAGTGACACAGCTGTGCGCGACCACATTTGTTACCGCGTGGGTTCAGCGACAACGACGATGGCCGCTAACACCATGCCGATGAGGCAGAACACGGGATGCGCCTTGGCGATCGAGCTCAGCAGGCACAGGGATACAAAGCCGAACATCTCCCTCGGCCTTGTCAGTGAACCCCATAAAAACAGCCCGAGGAAGGCCACTAGCAAGGCGACGATAGCGAACCTCGCCAATGCCAGTACGAGGCAGGCGGCAAGCAGGTAGCCGAAGAACTTCATGGGGATCGCACTTTCAAATTGGATGTCCGGCGGACATTAAAAAAGCGCCCAGGAGGACGCTGCGCTGGCTGACGATGGTATGGACGGCTAGATGGATGCATACTGGCGGCATAGAGCAAGCAAGCTTGGATCGACGCTTTTGGTATCCTGGATAAACAGGACGTAGCCAAAGCCATCATCGCTGAGGATGTAGGTCAACTCGAACCAGCCGCCATGGTCCTCAATCCATTCCCATGAGGGTTCAAACCCAGGCGACGGAAAGCGGACCTGATCGACAAGGTTCGCCAGCGGGGAAAAGCCCAGCTCCTTTATTATGTCAGCTTCCATGTCGCCCGGCCGGATGATCAGGAAATGGGCGATGTCGCCTAGGTCGTAGTCGGCAATTTGGTCACAGCGTTGGTGCAGCAGCCGTTTCAACGTTGGATCTAACGGCCCATCCAGGACATGCGTCATGGCGTCCGCGTCTCGTATCGAAAGCATAGGCTTTTCCTTCTTTGGACATAAAAAATGCCCCCGGATTTCTCCGAGAGCGTTGGGTTTGAGGGATATTTCTGTGCAAATGTCTTCGCGAAGCGCGTCTAACGGATCGTCCGCAGCCAAGCCCATGCAGTGCCGCCTGATTGCAACAAGGACAGCTATTTCTGTCTGTATTCCAGAATGACGCCGCCGCCATTGCTCACATGTGCGCCATATTCGGCCAGTCCGTAGCCCTCACTCCATTCGGCCCTGGCCTTGCATTGGATGCTGGGCGTTGATCCGCCCTCTATCCGGTCAATTTCCTCAGCGTTGGTCAGTTCGAGAATTGCCGGCGTCCGCCCCTCGGACATTTTGATGATCGGCTGGATCAAAGACTGGCAAGTCCATTCCCCTGGATCAAGGGCAGCGCTCGACGAACAGGCAGTTAGTCCAGTGAACAACAAGGCAGACAGTTTTTTCATGGTTCCTCCATTCTGAATGATTGGTAAATTGAGATGGGAATTTTCTGATTTCATTTGGGCCTCCTCGGCTGCAATTATCGGAACAGACGCCAAAAGCTAGAAAAATGAGATTCATAGTCCGTGGTCCAATCAGCTACATTCCAGTTCAGTCTGGAGGATGGACGTCAGGCAGAAATTGGCTGTGAACATGAAGCGCCTGCGCAAGGAACGCGGCTGGTCGCAGGAAGCCCTTGCCGATGAAGCGGGCCTAGATCGGACCTACATCAGCGGTATTGAGCGGGTAGTGAAGAACCCGACCATTACCGTGGTCGAAAGGGTGGCTTCAGCCCTCGGCTCCAGTATGGGTGATCTGCTCGACTGACGTCTAGGCAGAGTAGATAGGATGTGATGTGGATAAACTTAGCTTTAGCGAAGAAGAATTGGCAGAGGCTGCTGCCTTAGTCTCCCAAGTGCTGCCTGGCGTCTATACTGCCAAACAAGTTTATGGCCCTCGCTGGAAAGAAAAGGAAAGCCCGACGGATTTCGGCCTGCGGCTTAAAGCTGCAGTTGAAGCAGGACATCTTACCGGAATTGAAGTTCATCCCCAAAAGACTGGTAGCAATGCAATACGATATATTGTCCGGGGAGGGTGATAAGCTTACCGGCCTGCTTACGATGAAAGGGGCGAAGGCTGCTGAAGGCGGAACATTTCCGCATGCCACCCGGCCTCAAAGCTGGCGACCGAGTTCATCGAAAAGGGGTTTCCACGCCCCACCTTCCGGCTTTCACGGAAGGCACAGCGATTTTGGCTGGTGTTGGGGTAACGGCAATAGGCGTTTGCGGGCCTGTTCATATAAGATGGCTGAATTTGCGCGTCCCCGAAACAGACCATGAGAGGCTGAGTTGTCGCAGGATGTCCTTGCCGATGAGGCTGGCGGGATCGTACCTACATTAGCGAGATTGGGCGTGTCGTGGACGAAGGCCGCTGTTCAGAAAGGGGAAGCAGTCGTGACGGATCACCTGGATGCCGCCAGCAGAAGCCGTCTCATGGCCAAGATCGGGCAATCCGACACAAAGCCGGAGATGTCGGTCAGGAAAGTTGCACACCGATTAGGCTATCGTTTTCGCCTGCATCGCCGCGATCTGCCCGGGACGCCCGATGTCGTATTTCCAAAGCATAAGGCCGTAGTGTTCGTGCACGGATGCTTCTGGCATCGCCACGCGGGATGCACGCGCGCATCGACGCCCGCGACGGACACAGATTTCTGGACACTGAAGTTCGAACGAAATACCGCTCGCGATCTAGCGGTCGCTCAATCGCTTACCCTTGCTGGTTGGCGCGTGATTACAATCTGGGAATGTGAAACGCGCGATGCGGACAGGCTCGCAGGCCTATTGCACCGAGCGATTTCCGCAACCGATGAGCAGTGAGTACACTCTTTATATCCGATTAGGCCGGAAACCGTTACGAGATTACTCGACAAGTCCTCGATCAAGCAGCAAAAGAGTGCTAGTCTCAGACGGGGTAGATTGTGTCATAATGACGAGCGCGGTGCAATCCGGCAGCAGCCAGCGGTTGCAAGATTAACGATGTTGAACTGTGTCGATCTCTTCGCCGGTGCTGGCGGGTTCTCGCTTGGAGCGCGCAATGCTGGCTTCCGTTTGAGGTTGGCGATCGAGAACAACCTCCATGCCATCAGTACATACCGGAACAACCTTTGCGTGGGCGACGACGCCCCCCTCCTCCTGGAGGGAGACATATCGCTCATGTCCCCTTCTGAGGCCCGGGCCAAGGCGTTTGCTGATGGCGATCAATGCGATCTGCTTCTCGGCGGACCGCCGTGCCAAGGTTTCTCGACGCATCGCATCAACGACGCGGGGGTTGCCGACAAACGCAACGACCTGATCCACACATATTTCGATTTTGTCCGGGAGTTTTCACCGAGCGTCTTCCTTATGGAGAACGTGCCGGGGATGTTGTGGTCACGGCATGCGGCGTCTCTCGATCGTTTTTATCTGGAAGGTGCTCTTGCAGGGTATGAAGTTCAGGACCCAATCGTTATCGATGCCCGGGACTACGGCATCCATCAGCGTCGTAAGCGCGTGTTCATCATCGGTCTTCGTCGAGGCGTAGCCGCGACCGATCTCGTGTGGCCACCTCCGGTCACCCATGGGAGCGCGACCGCGCGTAAGCGTACACCCACTCTCCTACCATGGTCTGACTGCTCGTCGGTGTTTGCCGAGGCGCCTGCGGGCGACCCTAACGACGTGCACATGAAGCATAGCGACCTCCTGATCGAGGCATTCCGCAAAACGCCGGCGAACGGGGGCAGCCGGAAGGATTCGGGGCGAACTCTTAAATGCCACGAAGAACATGACGGGCATAAGGACGTATATGGTCGGATCGATCCGCGCCAACCTGGACCTACCATGACGACCGCATGTATAAATCCCTCGAAGGGGCGTTTCGTGCATCCGGAGCTTCATCATGGGATTACCGCTCGTCAGGCGGCCAGAATGCAGACTTTCCCGGATGATTACGTGTTTAGCGGCGGGCTGATGGCGGCTGGGCAGCAAGTCGGTAATGCAGTGCCTGTGAACCTCGCAAGGCACCTGATCCTCCATCTTACGCCCGTGATGGTTGCGGCGCGAAACGCACTGCAAGCACAGAAGCGGCGCGCCGCATGATTCGAGGTGTCGCATTTCAAACGAAGGCGCGGACCGTCGATCATCTGGGCCGCGAACAGATCGCCGATTGCCCTACCGCGATCTCGGAACTCTGGAAGAATTCGTTCGACGCTTATGCGCGTCGCGTTGAACTCAACATCTACGGCGGTGACCAGCCAGTTGCCGTCATAAGCGATGACGGTCACGGGATGAACCGTGAAGAGTTTGAGGGGCGCTGGCTTGTCGTCGGCACTGAATCAAAAGCGACCGTCGATCGGACGCCTGTCGAAGACAGAAACGGCCTGTACGTTCGACCACGCCAAGGTCAAAAGGGCATCGGTCGGCTTTCTTGTGCCAACCTGGGTCCCATCCTTTTGCTAGTATCCAAACGCGAGCGGAATTCGTTCGTGGCAGCGTTAGTCGATTGGCGGTTGTTCGAAAATCCGTTCATCAACCTGTCGGACGTCTACATCCCTGTAACGGAATTCGAAGAGCAGCAGGCTCTATTCGAACAACTGCCCGAGCTTGTCGCTCAGCTCTTGCAGAACGTGACTGGCGGCGAGGATCAAGCGCGTGCCGACCGCCTGACGGAAGCATGGGCTGCCTATGATCGTCTCTATGAAGAGGAACTGCGCGACGGCGGCAGCAACAAACTGCGGCCGCCGTCGCAAGATGTCCGCGCAACGATTTCGCAAATCCAGTTCGAGCCCAGCCATCTAAACGAGTGGCCGGTCTGGACCGGAGAAAAGCCCTCGGGCACCGCGCTCATGGTGTCTCACATAAATTTCGATCTTCAAGTCCAACTTGACGAGGAACTGGGCGACAGTTCGGCACGCGCCGCCAAGGATCGTTTCTTCGAAACATTGTCCAGCTTCGTCGATCCGTTCATCGATCCGTCTCAAACCCAAGTGATTCTCAGAAATCCGCCGTTCGAATATGCAGTTCGAGCGTGGACCAAAGGCGTGCCTCGCCTGATTGTGGGTTCCGAAAAGCAGTTCGACCGGGGTTTGTTGGACAATCTGGAGCATCGCATCGAAGGGCGCATCGATGCGGACGGAGTGTTCACCGGTCGCATTAGGGCGTTCGGTCAGTGGCTTACCGACGTCTCGGTCATAGAACCGCCGAAGGATCTCAACATTCCCCGGCGCGCGGACACCGAAGTGGGGCCACTCGATCTCTACATTGCCTCGATGGAGTTCGTTCAGAGCAGCACCACTCACGACCGCCTGGAGTTTCAACGATTTCGCGAACTTGCCGAGCGGTATTCTGGTTTCATGATCTTTCGCGATGGTTTGCGGGTGTTGCCATACGGTCGCACCGACAACGACTTTTTCGAGATTGAGTCACGGCGGAGCAAGAATGCGGGCCGTGAGTTCTGGAATCATCGTCAGATGTTCGGCCGGCTGGCCATTTCCCGGGAATTCAACCCCAATCTCAAGGACAAGGCAGGACGAGAGGGGCTACTAGACAATCGCGCGGCGAAGACATTGAAGGAACTGGTTGCAAACATCCTTCGTCAGTCCGCTCGGCGATACTTCGGTTCAGCTTCCGACATGCGTGAGGAATTTCTTCCGCAGATACAGGAAACCAACCGAAAGGGACGTGCAGACGATGCCCGCAACAAGCTTCGGCAGCGCCAAAGGAAGGAGTTCCGAACGAAGCTTCAAAGCTATTCGCAAGACCTTCCGAAATTTCTCCGAGAGGTGGAGACCTTCGCGACAAACCTGAACATCGGCAGCGAATCCCAGATTTCCGATGCTCAAATGGTTCTCGAACAATACAAAGAACGAGTGGCCGACTACCGCCTGTCCGGTGCTCCCAAGAGTTTGGGAGCACTGGAAGATACTTACGCCGAATACCGCGATCTCATGCGCAGCACGATTTCGTCGATCGACGGTCTGTCGGAAGACATCGATCGCCAGATCGAGAGGGTGAATCCGATCCAACCACGCGCGCTTCTCGAAAAGCAGCTCGCACGGAACGCTGCACAAATTCATCATCGGATCCAGGGTTGGCGTCGAGCCATAGATGCTCTCCAAAAAACAGAATTTGGACGCATGCGGGAGTTGGTGAGCCAAAGAAACAAGGTTTTTCATACAGAAGCGACGCCCCTGCTGCATCGCTTCGAGACTGGCGAGTTGACCTATGCGGAGGTTTCCAAAGCGATGGAACTGCTCCGCCAACAGCTCGACCAGGACAACGCCAATCTGTTCATTCCGTATATCGGGGCATTGGAAAGCCTGAAGGAAAGCATCGATCTCGAACATTTGGCATCGTTCGGAATGGAAGAACTCAGCGATCTTCGCGCCGAGCTCGAACGTCTAAATAGTCTTGCACAGCTAGGCATCGCAGTTGAGATCGTGGGGCACGAGCTTCAATCGTACGACGACATTATAGGGTCGGGTCTGCGCCGCCTGCCGGAGGAGGTCCGATCCAGTTCAGCCGCCAAGGACATAGAGTTCGGCTATGAAGGCCTGACCGATCAACTCCGATTCCTTTCTCCCCTGCGCTTGGCCGGGCAGAAGATTCAACGATGGATCGAAGGCACGGAAATTGCCGATTATCTAGCTGAGTTCTTCAAACTAAATCTCGCCAAAAATCGAATATCTATGGAAGCGACTGCGAGATTTCGAGCGATCAAGATATTCGATCAACAGTCCAGACTGTTCCCTGTCTTTATCAACCTGCTGAATAACAGTATATATTGGGTCGCCACATCATCCAGCCTAGACAGGCGGATTGTGATGGACGTCCTTGGCAGCGAAGTGGTTGTTTCTGATAATGGTCCCGGCGTCGACGGCGAGGATGTCGAAAGCCTCTTCAGCCTGTTCTTCACTAAGAAGGCGCGGGGCGGACGTGGAGTCGGTCTCTATCTGTCCCGCGCGAATCTGTCGGCTGGCGGGCATCGTATTCGATACGAGCCCAATACGGACTCGATGCCCTTGAAGGGCGCGAACTTCGTCATGGAATTTAAGGGGGCGGAATTCGATGGCGAATGAACACTACGCTGAGTTCATCGACGAGGCGTTCGTCAGGCCCATACGTTCCGTGCTGATTGTCGACGACGATTATCCCACATTCGATGAAATGCTCGAGGCAGAAATAAAACATACCGGGGGAGGTCGCCCGCCGCCGTCTTCAAAGGCTTGGTATGCAAATCCCGCACGGATCAAGAACGTTATAGACAGCTTTCGAAAGCCGGAGCGACCGCTGCTTGTCGATATTCATGATGGTTCCAATGTGGATGCTCAGGGGGACGTCAAAGTGGCGGCCCACCTTCATCAATCGGATCTTTTGGTACTTGACTACGAGTTGGACAAGGCGAAGCCGCGAGATGGCAATCGGGCGATCCAGATAATCCGCAGCTTGATGTCGAACGATCACTTCAATCTAGTCGTAGTTCACACGAGCGAAAATCTTGATTTCGTCTACACCCAGATCATCATTGGATTGTTGGCGCATAATTCAGATGCGTTGTCACAGGAGGAACGGACCAAAGCTCAAGTTTTGATCGACGCGGGCGAGGATGCCACCGAAGGTTTTGAACGTAGCTTGCGCTCCACTGTCGCGGTCGAACATTATCTACATTCTCGTCTCCATTTCAAAACTTACCTCAGCACGATGGGTAAGGGGCAGCAACCCTATTCAGCCTTCTCGGAACAGACTGCGGCCGTTACATGGACGAATGAGAACCAAAGGCTCGCGCTTCGCTATCTCTTGGAACGGGTGGAGACCTCATTACATGACAGAATGAACGCGGCTAATGCGGACCCCATAAAGTGGTCGTCGAGCGGCATCAAGTGGATCAAGTCCGACTCGGTCTTCATCGCGTTTTCGTCCAAGACCGATCAGGATGATCTGATCGGCGATCTTCAGAAGGCCCTAACAGCTTGGAACCCGCAGCCTTCGCGTCTTTTCATGGCTAAGCTTCGTGCCGAAATGGACGAACACGGCGTGACGGCCCAGGATCAGGCACTAGGAAATCAGCATGCACTGGCGCATTGGTACGGTCGTCTCCTTCGAGCCAATGGCGAAGAGCGGCGTTGGTTGATCGCCGAAAGTGTCTCTCGGCATTCAGATCAGCTACTTTGCAGCATATTGCCGCGCGTCGAAACCTTCGCCACGAAATTGGTCGCCGCTGAGGCTGCGCAAGGGGACATCGACGAAACATGTAAAGATCACTTCAAGGTAGATCTCACCAAGCCAGCGGATAGGTTAAAAGCTGAACGCGAACACAACGCCTTTGTCTGCAGCATGCCACCGCAGGGCTGGCATTTGACTACGGGCCATATCTTCACGATGTCCGGCGACCATTGGATTTGTTTGTCGCCTGCCTGTGATATGGTTCCATCTCAATTGTCTGCATCCAATCTTACCTCCTTCGGGGAGAGGATGCCTTTCATGGCGATAAAGTTGCATCCTGTGGGCGACGGAAAGTCGCCGGACGTTCAATCAAATCGCTATATTTTCCTTCAGCTCGACGGCGTCGTGAAATGCTTTGGCTTCAATGAGGGCCGGGAGACGACCTTACCGAGATGGCATACGCTCTATGCCGAAAAGCGTGGTGTATTTGTCGGAGGCTTCACATTTAAGATCGTCAGCACCGAGCTCGGAAAGCGCAGCCTAATCTCCAACCGGTACTCGGCAGAAGTGGTGGGGCAGTTGCGTTATGAGTATGCACTCAACCTGATGCAAAGACTGGGTACGGCCATGACCCGTATCGGACTGGACTTCGCTGGCATCGTAGAAAAACTTTAGACTGGCACACCACGCGACTGGGTCAAAGTGGATTTGATGGACTATCGAGCCCGACGCAGATGTCGATGGCATGGGATATAGGGTAACTGCAACGTCTCCAAACCCATCAATGCACTGACCAGCATGAAGAGTGTTGGTCGCCAGCCATAGCCAAACGGCTTTCGTAAGCTGGTGGGGCGTTATCCAGCCGGAAGCCCTTCCAGAAGCAAGGATTCCGCCACTAATCCCAAAGCCCTTTTAGCTCAGTCGGTGGGAAACTGTGGTTTTATGTGCCCCAAACAGAACCCAAACCCGCTCCCTTGCGGAAGGGCGATTCAATGGATGTCTTGGGATTGCCTTGTGAAAGGGTGGTGCCGCTTAGGTGACTCGAACACCTGACCCCCGCATTACGAATGCGATGCTCTACCGGCTGAGCTAAAGCGGCACAGACCGCGCATGGCGGCCACGTCCTGCTGTCTGGCCGGACGTAGGCGGGCGCTTAACAGCCCTGCCGCGCCCATGCAAGCCTTTCACGGCCCCATGCGCGGGCCTTTATAATGTCGGCTACCGGATCGTTGTTCACCGGAAATTTACCAAAACGGCCGAGAAAGCTCAGGAAAGCCAATGTTGAGTCCTGGGCCCATGGATAAGTTTGCAGCGGATCAAGCGGAAGCGGAATTCGAGCGGGACGTCGAGATGGACGCGCCGCCGCTGGTCCGCTTTGACGAGCGGCGTATGCATGTGCGCGCGTATAATTACTGGGCGTCACTGCTCGGCGATCGAAGCTTTCCGAGCATCGAGGATCTCAATCCCGAGGACATCGAGGATTTCGGATCGCACAGCGTCCTGCTGGATTTTACGGCGGGCATTGACGATCCGGTCATCGCCTTTCTGGGCTCCGCGCTGGTCCGGGAGTGCGGCACCGATCATAATGTCCAACGGATCAGCGATGTGCCGCCGCGTACCCTGCTCTCGCGCCTGACCGACCATTATCTGCAAATCATCGCCAATGGTGCACCCATTGGCTTCGAGGCGGAGTTCACCAATCAGCGCGGCGCCGAGATCCTCTATCGCGGGATATTGATGCCGTTTTCGTCCAACTCGGACAAGATCGACTTCGTTTATGGCGTGATCAACTGGAAAGAAGTTGCTGCCTCCGCCGTCACCAACGAGATTGAGCGCGCGATCAGCGAAATGATGCAGGCGCCCAGCGCGGCTCCGGCCGGCCCGGTCTGGGCCGACGGGCCATTGCGGACTCAAGGTGCCGGCCTGGCGGCAGGTCAGGAAGAGCTTGTTCTGGACGAGCTTGGCCGCACTCTGGCCGATGCGCGCGAGGCGGCAGTCGATGCCATCTCGGCCGAGGGACGCACCCGCCAGGCACTCTACCGCGCCATCGGTCTTGCTCATGCCTTCGCCCTTATCGCCCGCACCCGCGCTGACGACTATGACGAACTGCTGGCCGACGCCGGCATCAAAGCCCAGCCGCGCAGTCCGATGACTGCACTCGTCAAGCTCGTCTTCGGGGCCGGGTACGACAAGACCCGGCTTTCCGAATTTGCGGTCGCGATCGAGCAGGGACTGCACGAACATATCGAAGCGGGTGCTTTGGCCGCGCATATTTCGGACTATCCCGGCGGCCTGAAGGCCTATGTGCGCGATGCACGGGCCGCCAAACGCGTAATCGCCGGCATCGCGCCGCGCGAGCGTGTCCTGGAGGCGCGCGTTCGCCTGACTTCGGCGCCGTCGATCGACATGGCCGAGGTCGAGACCGACGAATCGGGCCTGGCGGTGGTCGTCGTGCGGCGCATGACCGACGGCACGTTCGAGGCTCTGGGCGGACTTGCGGGCGATGATCAACGGACCAGTGCAATTCTGCGCGCGATCGCAGAGCGACAGGCTTAACGCCAAGGCCATATTGAGGCACAAGGGCGGCAGGCGACCCCATCTGCCGGTGGCCGCGGACTGGGAGAGCGGCCATGGAGGCAGCGAGCGAAGTCAGCCGGGCGGTGAGCGCGGTACTGGCGACTGCCATTGAGTCGGCCCTTGCGGACATTGGGCAGGACCGCGCCACCAACGGGGGGATCAAGGCAGTCAGCCTGTTTCTCGCCGACGCCGTGCAGCAAAGGGATGGCGACACGCCGGTGGTGCGCATCGACACCATCCCCGACGGCGCCGGACTTGTCGATTCGGGCAGCGAGCGCTGGATGCGTCTCACCATCATCAACAGCGACAAGCCGTTCCTGGTGGACAGTGTCGCGGGCTGCCTGGCCCAAGCCGGGCTTGGCGTCCATGTCCTGGTCCATCCGGTGCTGCCGGTGCGCCGCGACAAGGACGGGCATATCACCGCCATTGGCGAAGGCGCGGCGGCGCGGCGCGAATCGATCATCTATATCGAGGCCGACCGGGCCGACGCACGCGGGCGGCGGGCGTTGCAAGCGATGCTCGAACGCACGCTCGACCAGGTTCGCTCCGCGGTAGCCGACTGGCCTGCGATGATCGATGCCATGAAGAGGGACAGCGATCGCCTCGGTGCGGATGAGAGCGGCGCGCTCCTGCGCTGGTTCCTCGAGGGCAATCTGACCCAGCTCGGCCATGAGGTACGGGAGCGCGACGGCCGGCAATCCGCTGCGCTGGGTATCGCCCGCACCGCCGATGAACCGCTGCTCGCGCGGGAGACGATAACCGCCGCCTTCGCCTGGTTCGAGGCCGGCAATATCTGGCCGCTGATCCTCAAGTCGAACCGCCAGTCGCGGGTCCATCGGCCGGTGCTCATCGATCTGATCATCCTGCCGGTGCTGGAAGGCGGGCATGCCAAGGCCCTGTCGATCCACGCCGGCCTGTGGACCAGCGCGGCACTGGCGGCGCCTCCACATGAGGTGCCGATTCTGCGCGCGGCGCTGGCGCGGCTGATGGACCGCTTTGGCTTTGATCCGGCGGGCCATGCGGGCAAGGGGTTGGTGCATGCGCTGACCTATCTGCCGCATGATGTGATGATCGGGCTAGGCGATGCCGATCGGGAGCGCCTTGCACTTACCGCCATGTCGCTCGGCGACCGGCCGCGTCCGCAACTGGAACTGGCCTCGGGCGCACTGGATCGCCATCTGTTCGCCTTTGTCTGGCTGCTGCGCGACGACATGTCGACCATGCGGCGCCAGGCAATTGCCGATATGCTTTCGACAGCTGCCAATGCGCCGCTGCTCGGCTGGTCGATGGCGCTCGATGAAAGCGGTCTCGCCCTGCTGCGTTTCATATTGGACGTGCGGGGCGAGGGCCGGATGCCCGATGCTGAACAACTGGACGCGAAGCTCAAGAAAATGGTCCGGGGCTGGGGCCCGGCGGTGGAGGCCGCCCTCGCGGAGCAGGGTGATCCGCGCCGCGCCGCCGTCCTTGCCGACCGTTATGCCGCCGGCTTCCCGCTCGGCTATCGGGAAGGCGCGGGCGCTTACCAGGCGGCAATAGACGTCATGCGGCTTCACCGGCTCGCGAAAGTCGGCGACCGGAGCGCGCGCCTTTACCGCAAGCCGGAGGATGCGCCGGACCATCTGCGTCTCAAGCTCTATAGCCTCGATGCCATTACCTTGTCCGAAGCCGTGCCGGCACTGGAGAATTTCGGGTTCCGGGTTCTGGAGGAGATGAGCACGGCCGTGGGCGAGGGCGGCGCGCTCGGTCATATCCAGAAATTCGTCCTTGCGCTGGACAACCGGCCATTGGCCCAGAGCACACTCGACCGCGCGGCCACGATCGAGGCCGCGATCGGGGCGGTGTTGGAAGGCTGGGCGGAGAATGACCGCTTCAACGACCTGCTGGTGACTGCGGGGCTCGATCCCGATGCGGTCGTCCTGTTGCGCGCGATCTTCCGGTACCTGCGCCAGACCGGCAGTGCCTACGGCTTGTCGACCGTCGTCGAGACGCTACGCCGCGCACCGCGTATCACCGGGCGCCTCATCGCGCTGTTCCGGGCACTCCATGATCCCGAGCACGTGGGTGGCGTTGGCGACCTGCCGTCGGAGATCGACCATGGGATCGAGGAGGGGCTCGCCGGTGTCGCGGCGATCGACGAGGATCGCATCCTGCGCCTGTTCCATGCCGTCATCCACGCGGTGCTGCGGACCAATGCCTTCGCCCCCACCGGAAAGGCAGCGCTGGCCTTCAAGATCGACAGCGCCGCCGTGCCTGGCCTGCCATCGCCGGTTCCGTGGCGCGAGATCTGGGTCTATAGTCCGCGCGTCGAGGGTATCCACCTGCGCGCCGGACCCATCGCGCGCGGGGGACTGCGCTGGTCTGACCGCCGCGATGACTTCCGCACCGAAATCCTCGGCCTGATGAAGGCGCAGCGGGTCAAGAACGCCGTGATCGTGCCGACCGGCGCCAAGGGCGGCTTCTACCCCAAGCAGTTACCCGATCCGGCCGGCCACCGCGATGCCTGGATGAAGGAGGGCACCGAATGCTACCGCATCTTCATCCGTGCGTTGCTCTCGGTTACGGACAATGTGGTGAAAGGCAGGGTCCGGCATCCGAGGAACGTCGTCATCCGTGACGATGAGGACCCCTATTTCGTGGTTGCGGCCGACAAGGGTACGGCAAGCTTCTCTGACATCGCCAATGGCATCGCCATCGAGCAGGGCTTCTGGCTGGGCGACGCCTTCGCGAGCGGCGGGTCTCACGGCTATGACCACAAGGCGATGGGAATCACAGCGCGCGGTGCGTGGATATCGGTGCAGCGCCATTTCCTCGAAATGGGCGTCGATGTTCGGACCGACTCGATCTCGGTCGTCGGCGTGGGCGATATGTCGGGCGACGTGTTCGGCAACGCCATGCTCCTGAGCAAGACGATCCGGCTCGTCGCGGCCTTTGACCATCGTCATATCTTCATCGATCCCGACCCCGATGCGGCCAGGAGCTGGACCGAACGCGACCGCCTGTTCCGCCTCCCCCGTTCGAGCTGGGCCGACTATGACAAGACACTGATCTCAACGGGCGGCGGCGTGTTCCCGCGCTCAGTGAAGTCGATACCCCTGTCGCCGGAGACGCAGGCGCTGATCGGCACCGAGGCTGCAGTCATGGAGCCCGCGCAGCTCATCTCCGCCTTGCTCGCCGCGCCGGTCGACCTGCTGTGGTTCGGGGGCATCGGCACTTATGTGAAGGCGGCGATGCAGGGCAACGCCGAGGTTGGCGACAGCGCCAATGATCGTGTGCGGATCGATGCCGAAGTGGTGCGCGCCAAGGTCATCGGCGAGGGCGCCAACCTGGGCGTGACCCAGGCCGGCCGCATCGCCTTTGCCCTGGGTGGCGGGCGCATCAATACCGACTTCATCGACAATTCCGCCGGGGTCGACTGTTCCGATAATGAGGTCAACATCAAGATCGCCCTCAACAAGGAGGTCGCGGAAGGCGATCTGGCGGCGGACGCCCGCAATGCCCTGCTCGTGCGGATGACCGACAGCGTTGCTGCCCTGGTGCTGGAGGACAACCGGCTCCAGGCGCTCGGTCTTTCGATCGCGCAGGCGGGCGGCGCGGCCGACCTCGCGCCTTATGTCCGCCTCATCGATTCGCTGGCCAAGCAGGGCCGGCTCGATCGCAAGGTCGAGGGACTGGCGGTCGACCAGGAGCTGCTTCGCCGCGGGCAGGAGGGACAGGGCCTGACCCGGCCCGAACTGGCGGTGTTGTTCGCGACCGCGAAGCTCACCCTGCAGGATGCGATTGAGCACAGTGGATTGCCGGACGATCCGGTCACGGTGCACGACCTGTTCGCCGCCTTTCCGCCCGAAATGCGCGATGCCCATGGCGATGCTATCGCCCAGCATCAGCTGCGGCGGGAAATCATCGCGACCAAGCTTGCCAACCGCATCGTCAACCGGCTGGGCGTTCTCCTGCCCCTGGCGCTGGTCGATGAAGAGGGCTGCACCCTGCCGGACATCGCCAACGCCCTTGTGGTGGCGGAGGCGCTGTTCGACCTGCCCGATTTCTGGGCCCGCGCAGATGCGGCGGCCATGACCGAGCAGGCGCGCATCCTTCTGTTCCGCAGGCTGGGCAGCGCCGTCACCGTCCATATCGGTGACCTGTGCCGCGCCAGCACGGGCAGCCTGCCGCCCAGCGATGCCATCGGGCGGCTGCAGCCCGGGATCGATGCGCTCCGGACCCGGCTCGACGAACTGATTACGCCGCGCGCTGCCGGTCAGGCGCGGTCGGACCGGACCCAACTCGTCGCCCTTGGCATGCCCGAGGCTCTGGCGGAGGCGCTGACACGGCTGGAGCAGATGAACGGTGCGATCGGCATTGCCGACATGGCGCGCAACCGTGATAACGACGCCGTCGGCGTAGCGCGCGCCTTTACCGCGATCGGCGCCGCGCTGGGGCTCGACTGGCTGCAGGCCGCGGCGGCGGGGCTGACGCCCACCGACCCGTGGGAGCGGCTGCTTATCGCGGGGGTGGAACGTGACATCCAGCACATGCGGTTCAATTTCCTCGCCCGCGCGGGAGACGAGCCGCTAACCTCTCATGTCAGCCACTGGCTCGACCGGCATGCCGAGGCCGTGTCCCAGTTCCGCGACCTGCTGGCCCGCGCCCAAATGGCTCCGCCGGTCGCGGCGATGATCGCGGAGGTTGCGGGACGGGCCCGCGCGCTGCTCGACCGGGTTTGAACGTCGTCGGAACGCTAACCTTTCTGAGGCTCCGCAAGGATTTGGCCATCGGCAATCACGCCGTCGAGACTTTCCAGCGTCACGGCTTTCAGGTGCAGCCGAATATGCGGCACCACGAGCATCGTGCCTACAGCCAGCGCGGCGAAAGCAATGAAGATCGCGTCATAGTCGCCGGTCAGATCGAATATCAGGCTGAAAATCGGGGGCGTGGCGAGAAGTGCGCAGAGAACGACGACGCTCAGGAGCCCTACGACCCGTCCGACAAACTGCTGGCCAAATGTTCTTGCTACCAGAAGGGCCTGTATCGGCACCAGGAGGCCCCCGAAAAATCCGACAATCCCAAGCCGGTCGAAGTCGCGCACATCGGCCTGAAACGCCGCCGCGCTGCCGCCGGCTGTGGCGATTTCTGCCACGACCGCGTCCAGCTTGCCGGGGTCTCGTCCGACCAGCACGACATGATAGCCCTCACCGGCCAGCCTCAGCGCGCATCCCCGACCAATGCCCGACCCGCCGCCTGCGATGACGGCGACGGGCTGCCTGGTGTCGCTGGTCATGCCAAGCTCCTCCCCCTGAAGCGTGATTTCACCACGAATGAGAGGGGCCGCGGGAGCAATCAAGCTCCACGCGGCCCGTCATACATGGTCAGCGGACGGAAGTGCCGCTTTCGGGGACATGATCGCCGCGTCGGCCCGGCAGGGCCTCGCGCGGCCTAGCCGCGTGTTTAGCGGCAGGCTCCCCGAATGGACTTGACCGACCCCATAACTGAACCATGAGACATCGGATCACCTCCTTTCGCGCTGTTGAAACAACCGAGACTGGCGGTCGCTGAAAGCCTTTTCGCCGGTCTCTGGGCATAGGTGTGAATCATTCCCGACTCGCGATCAAGTCTTGTAAAAATCTTTTTTGGAATCATAATATACTGCCCGGTCGCGAACCGAGCTCCCCTATCCCCTGCAATCCTCGATCACGCGCGCTGGCTCCGCCCAGTTGGGCACGACGAGCGGGGGCGCTCCGGGCAGTTCCACGGTGAATCGGCCGCGCGAAAAGGCGATCCAGTCGAGGCCGGTATCACTGGCCGATCGGACCGCCTGGGTGGCGGGTCTGTCACCGCGCACCGGCTGCGCAGGCCATTGCAGCAGGCCATAGCTCGTGCGCAGCATCATCATCGCTGATCCGTCCGGCGTGTTCGCCGCACCGTCCCGGCCAAGCGCCAGCCCATGTGTCGCCACGTCGCAGCGAAGCCAGGCGCCACCTGTATAGCGCGCAACGCTGCCGCCGGCATCGCGTGCGTAGGACCATGTCCCCGGCGTGACAGGCCAGTCCTGCCAGTCGGGGCCGAGCGCTACGGGCGGCGCTGGCGGCGGCGGTGCCGGCACAAAGGCCGGAGCGCGGCTCACCGGCTCCCTGCCGGGCTGCGGCACACAGGCGCTCAGCAGGACCAGCGTCGCCCCGAGCCCAATGCGCATGCCCGAATTCACGGGCGGGTCTGCCCCGTGCCGCGGACGATCCATTTATAGGTGGTCAGCCCCTCCAGCGCGACCGGGCCGCGCGCGTGGAGCCGTCCCGTCGAGATGCCGATCTCCGCGCCCAGCCCGAATTCACCGCCATCGGCGAACTGGCTCGACGCGTTCCACATCACGATGGCGCTGTCGCAGCGGCGCAGGAAATCCTCCGCCACGGCGGCGTCGCTGGCGATGATCGCGTCGGTATGGTGGCTGCCATGGGCGGCGATATGGTCGAGCGCCGCGTCCGGTCCGTCGACGATCCGCGCCGATACGATGGCGTCGAGATATTCGGTGCCCCAGTCGTCCTCCTCCACCGCTTCCACGCGCGGGTCGAGCTTGCGCACGGCCTTGTCGCCGCGCACCTCGCAGCGCGCGTCGAGCAAGGCGCCGACAACGGACGACGCCTCCGGGAACGCCTTGTCGATCAGCAGCGTCTCCATCGCGCCGCAGACGCCGGTGCGCCGCATCTTGGCGTTGAGCGCGACATCGCGCGCCATGGCGGGATCGGCCGAGGCGTGGACATAGGTGTGGCAGATGCCGTCGAGATGGGCGAGCACGGGCACGCGCGCCTCCTCCTGCACGCGCGCGACCAGGCTCTTGCCCCCGCGCGGCACGATGATGTCTATGAGGCCGGCGGCGCGCAGCATAGCGCCCACCACGGCGCGGTCGGTGGTCGGCACGAGTTGGACGGCATCGGCGGGCAGGCCCGTCGACGCGATGCCCTCCGCCATGGCTGCATGCAGCGCGCGGTTGCTCTCCAGCGCCTCCGATCCGCCGCGCAGGATGACCGCATTGCCCGAGCGCAGGCAGAGCGCGGCCGCATCCGCCGTCACATTGGGCCGGCTCTCATAGATGATCCCGACCACGCCGAGCGGCACCCGCACGCGTTGCAGCTTCAGCCCGTTGGGGCGCTCGGTCTCGTCGATGACCGCGCCGACGCAATCGGGGAGCGCCGCCACCTGATCGACCGCATCCGCAATGGCGGTGACGCGCGCGTCGTCCAGCTTCAGCCGGTCCAGCATCGCGGGGGAGAGGCCATTGGCGGCGCCGCGTTCCATGTCGGCGGCGTTGGCCTTGAGGATCGCCGGCTTGGCGTTGCGCAAGGCGGTGGCGGCGGCACGGAGCGCCCGCGCCTTGTCCGCGTCGTTGGCGCTGGCCATCACGCTGGCCGCCGCGCGGGCGCGCGCGGCCATCATGGCGATCAGCATCTCGGGCGTCTGGGTGAGGTCGTTCATGGGGTCTGCCTTCTCTGTCGTCGCGCCTCTTAGCATGGATGCGCGGCACGGTGGAAGGTCGGCAGTGGTTCTGGCGGCACCGTCCCGCAACGCCTATGAGGCAGTCATGACCGAGAGCCGCGCCCGCCTGTTCACCCGCTGGTTCCTGGCGCTGGCCTATGCGTTCGCGGGGTACAAGCACCTGACCGCGCCGTCCGGCTTCGTCGCGATCACGCCGGGCTGGGTGCCCGATCCGCGCGGTGTCGTGCTGGCGACGGGCTGGTGCGAGATTGCCGGCGCCATCGGCCTGCTCGTCCCGCCAAGCCTGCTGCGCGGGCCGCGCTGCGCCGCGGGGATCGGGCTGGCGCTCTATGCGCTGTGCGTGTGGCCGGCAAACATCAACCAGGCGCTCCATGACATCCCGATCGGCGGCGTGCATCTCAGCTGGTGGTATCATGGGCCAAGGCTGGCGCTCCAGCCGGTCATCATCTGGGCGGCGCTATGGGCGGGCGGCGTGACGGACTGGCCGTGGGGACAAAAGGGTATGGGGATACCCGAAAGTTAGGAAGGTTATGGGGTGGCGTAATTTCTTTCCTTCCGGCGCGGTGATCGTTTGTGCGCCCGCCGGACATGACAGGGGAGGAAATAAAGATGCTGCCTTACCATCGTCATGCCTCCATTGCGCCCGGATGGGAGAAACTGGAGAGTCATGGCATGGGCGGGGCCGTGTAGGACAGTGGCAGGAAAAAGCGTGGTAGCAGCGGCCGGGCGACCGCGAAGACGACGCCACTTCTTCTCCATCTTCAAGCGTGGTGTGATCGGTACCTATCACCACATGAGCGAGGCGCACCTGGGCCGCTACACCGCAGAATTTGATCTCCGCTACAATACCCGTCACCTGACGGACGGTGAGCGCGCTGCGGTCATCCTCAAGGGCGGTGAAGGCCGTCGCCCCACCTATCGGCGGGTTGACGGACTCTCCGCCTAAGTACGCAACGATCCGGCGCCAGATTGGGAAGCCCCGTAAGCGCTATTTTGACTGAGACTCTTTCCGCTTACCCCTGCTAGCTGTGTGCGGCTTGTGGGGGTTGTGAGCATCCGTTTCAGCGCCGCCTCTCGACGGGCCGCTGTCTCCGCTTCGGAGTAGGTGTCATTGGGAGGATTCTGCATGTCTGAACGCCTTCGCGAGGCCAGAGCGAAGGTTGAACGGGCCGAAACCCAAATCAACGAGATCAACGATCTCGTTGGCGCCTTTCTCGCAGCTAGCCCATATGCTCTCAAGTCCCAAGTGAACCGAGATCACTCCCGGGAGATTTGGCGCTACGAGCTTACCGCAAAAGCCCCCGTCGCGATTGCTATAGTTGCCGGAGAGGCCATGCATAATCTTCGCTCGGCCCTTGACCATCTCGCCTGCGCTGTTGCGGAACTACATAGCGGTTCCAGCAAAGGAACGTATTTCCCCTTCGGGGCAGATGCACAAATCTTCGAAAAGCAGCTTTCCGACAAAGCAAAAAAGCTCCCTGTCGACGCACAAAACATGATCCGTGCTTTGAAGCCATATGGCGGAGGGAACGACTTGCTTTGGAGCCTTCACGACCTCAATCGGCGGGACAAGCATATTGAACTTGCTCCCATCCAAGTCGGCATTCTTACTGACATGACAACACTGGTAGTTACAACTGGACGCATTGACACGATTGGGCCGCGTACCGGGCGCCACCTCGTGAGGGACAGGCAGACCGGCAATTTTGTTCAATTTATCGAGGGCCACCAACCCCGGATCAGCACCGAAGGAACGCCCCATATAATTCTCGAAACCCTTCCAGGCCATGAGGAAGACTTTGAAATCATGACCGGTCTCCCTAGTACGCAATTTGAGGCAGATTTTCAGCCGACCTTCAACGTAGCGATCAAGAAGGATGGGTTTGCCAAGCATCAGCCTATCGCGGCAGAGATCGTTCAGATGCGAGATCTCGTCCAAAGCATCTTTTTGACGTTCGAGCGCAGATTTTTCCCCTGATGGGTTCGCTCGTTTCGAATCCGGCAGCATGGCAATCTCGCTAAGTAAAGTATATAATTGCCAGCGGATGCGTCCCTGCCGGGACGTGGGCTGAACCATTCCGCTTGATGGGATGCACCGGCTTCTGCCGAGTGCGCCGTCCACATAGGAAGGTTCCGTCCGCCGAAGACCCACCGTGCGGCGGCCCATGCCGAGCGCGAAGACGACCCTGAACCCGGCATACGGTCAGCTCAAAATCTGCTTGCAATAGGAGCGGCGATTAGACGACCCCATCCCCAGCCCACCCGAGCCTCCAACACGACCACCCGGACCCTTTGGGGCTATCGGACCCCTGCGCTAATCCATAAAAGTCCGCTCTGGTTCACAAATGTCTCATTAACGCGATGCGGACCTCCCGGTAGGATCGGCGGTGGCCTTGGTTTCTCCCACGCCGGGGCTGCCATCGCGCCCTCCTGCCACTTGGGCGGGAGGGCGCGAACCATGCCATTGTGGGAAGTCGGGAGCAGGCCGGGGTGCCAATGCAGGAGCTTCAATCCGAATTGACGGATATCCGCGCCGTGAACCGGGGTGCGTTGATCGCGGTGGTCATCCTCAGCTCGACGCTGAATTTCCTGTTGCTGGGCGGGTCGCTCTACATGATGCTGGTCTACGACTCGGTGCTGCCGAGCCGCAGCATGGCGACGCTGTTCGGCCTGCTGATCATGCTGCTGGTCGTCTATCTGTTTCAGGGCGGCCTCGACAATCTGCGCGCGCGCATCCTTGAATCCCTCGCCGTCGCGCTCGACCAGCAGCTGTCGCGGCGCGTGCAGAGGGCGATCGACGCCCTGGCGCAGCGGGGCCGGCAGAGCGCTGGCGACGGCCTCTCGCCGATGCGCGATCTCGACAATGTGCGGACGTTTCTCGGCAGCACTGGTCCTGCCAATCTGCTGGATTTCCCATGGATCTTCTTCTTCCTGATCGTGCTGGCGCTGCTCCATGTGTGGCTGGCGGTCACGGCGCTGGCGGGCGCGGCGATCCTGCTGGGCATTGCCGTCCTGACCGATCGCAAGACCCGCGCTGCCACCCAGCAGGTGGCGGTGCTGGCCTCCGTTCGCAACGCGATGGCGGCCGGTAATGTGCGCCATGGCGAGATGCTGCGGGTGATGGGGATGCAGGGGCGGATGCTCGACCGCTGGCAGGACACCAATGATGCGTTTGTCGCGGCCCAGTCGCAGCTGTCGCGCACGGTCAACCGGCTGGGCGGGGTGGGGCGCATTTTCAGGCTGTTCCTGCAGTCGCTCGTGCTGACGGTGGGCGCGGTGCTGGTGATCGAGGGCAAGGCGAGCGGGGGCGTGATCTTCGCATCGTCGATCCTCGCGGGCCGCGCGCTGGCCCCGATCGACCAGGCGATCGGCAACTGGCGGACGTTCGCGACCGCCCGGCTGAGCTGGTCGCGCCTGAGCGAGTTGCTCAAAGCCGCGCCGCAGGAGACCGCGCCGGACATGGCGCTGCCGCCGCCCAGCGCCGAATTGCGGGTGAGCCAGCTCCATGTCGCGCCGCCCGGCTCGGCCAGGCGCATGGTGCAGGGCGTCGACTTCTCGCTCAAGGCGGGATCGGCGCTGGCGGTGATCGGGCCGAGCGCGGCGGGGAAATCCTCGCTGGCGCGGGCGCTGGTCGGGGCGTGGCCATGGGCGGCGGGCGAGATCCGGCTGGACGGTGCGACGCCTGACCAATGGGCCACCGAGGAACTGGGGCGCCACATCGGCTATCTGCCCCAGACCGTCGAGCTGCTACAGGGAACGGTCTTCGAGAACATCGCGCGGTTCGATCCGGCGGCGGGATCGGAGGCGGTGATCAAGGCGGCGCAAGCGGCGGCCATCCATGACATGATCACCGGCATGCCCATGGGCTATGAGACGCCCGTGGGCATGGACGGCGACCAATTGTCGGGCGGCCAGCGCCAGCGTATCGGCCTGGCGCGCGCGCTTTACGGCGACCCGTTCCTGGTGGTGCTGGACGAGCCCAACTCCAACCTCGATGTCGACGGCGAGGCGGCGCTCGAACGGGCGATACGCGGGATCAAGGCGCGGGGCGGCATAGCCATTGTCGTCGCCCATCGTCCGTCGACGCTGGCCAGCGTGGATTATGTGCTGGTGCTGCGGAACGGCAAGATGGCCGCCTTTGGTGAGCGCGAGGCGGTGCTGGAGAAGCTGACGGCAACCCCGCGCGAGCCGATGCGGCCAAGGGTCGTGGCCGGCAAGGACAACCAGCATGCCTAGCCACCAGCCCATCATGCTCAGCCCGACAAGATTGCCGGCGCTGGTCGATCCGCATGCGAACATTCGCCAGGCGATTCGCCAGATGAAGCTGGTGCTGGCTGCGCTGTTCGGCGGCCTTGGCCTGCTCGCCGCGCTGGTGCCGATCGGCGGGGCGGTGATTGGCGCGGGGCAGGTCGGGGTCGAGTCCCGGGTCAAGCAGATCACCCATCCCGTCGGCGGCGTGATCAGCCAGATCCTCGTCCAGAACGGCCAGTTCGTCCGCAAGGGACAGGTGCTGGTGCGGCTCGATGACCGGGTCATGGGGGTGGATGCGACGTTCTCGGCGCTGAGCGTCGACCAGTTGCTGGCCCAGCAGGCGCGGCTGGAGGCGGAGCGCATCGGCGGTGCCACGATCAATTTTCCCGCGACGCTGACCGCGCGCAAGACCGATGGCGCGCAGCGGGCCATGGCCGACGAGACCGCCCTGTTCCGCACCAAGACCAGCGAATATGCGCGGCTCGAGGCCCAGCTTCAGGCCAGGATCCGCCAATATGGGCAGGAAATCTCCGCGGATAACGCGCAGATCGCCGCCCTTGAGCAGCAGCAGCGGCTGCTCGTGCCCGAGCGGGCCGGTGTGCAGACCCTGTGGGCGAAGAAGCTGGTCACCATCGGCAAGCTCAACCAGCTGGAGCGGACCGCCGCCGACATCGAGGGCCAGATCGGCGCGTTCCACGCCAAGATCGCCCAGTCCAACGCCCAGATCACCGAGGTGCGCGAGCGCATATTGCAACTGGCGCAGACCCGGCGGTCGGATGCCGGCACGCAACTGGCGCAGGTGAATGCCGCGCTCAACCAGCAACTGGTGCGCAGCGCGACCGCCACCGACGCCTTCGACCGCAGCATCATTCGCGCGCCCTATGACGGCGTGGTCGACAAGCTCGCCTTCACGACGATCGGCGGCGTCATCCGCCCGGCCGAGGTGATCATGGAACTGGTGCCGGTGCGCGACAGGCTGCTGGTCGAGGGGATGGTCAGCCCGTCCGATATCGACCGGGTCCAGGTCGGCCAGCCGGCGCGCGTCCGCTTCACGGCCTTCAGCGTGACCGACAGCCTGGAACTGCCGGGCAAGGTTTCCTTCGTCGCGGCGGAGCGGACGACGGAGCGGGACACGCAGCACAGCTATTACACGGTCCGGGTCGAGATCGATCAGGCCGAGCTGAAAAGGAACGCGGCCAAGCAGCTCAAGCCCGGCATGCCGGCGGAGATATATGTGTCGACGGGCAACCGCTCCATGCTCTCCTACATCACCAAGCCCATGCGGGACCAGTTCGCACGCGCCTTTCGCGACAGCTGACGGCCATGGCTGCGTCGAGGGCCATTTCGCTGCCGCGCCTGGATCGCAACATGCTGCATTATGTGGGTGTGGCGTCCGGGCCGTTCGGTGCGGCAGGCGTCCAGTTCCTGCTCTCGCTGATCTTGCTGCATATCCTCGAACCGGCTGAGTTCGGCGCCTTCTCGCTGTTGTTCCTGCTGTCCCAATTGCTGCTGCTGATGTGGAGCGCCCTGTTCTGCGCACCGATCATATTGTCGATGACGGGGAGTGACGACGAGCAGGCGGTCGGCGCCATCCTGGCCACCAATATGCTGGCCGCGATCGCTTGCGGGGCCGCGTTGCTGGGCGGGGCGATCTGGCTTGGCTTGTCGGCGGCCGCCGCGACCGGATTTGCCCTGTACGCAAGCCTGTCGCTGGTGCGCTGGCTCGGGCGTTCCGTCTGCTATGCCCGGAATGCGGCGATGCGGGTGATGCTGTCGGACCATGGCTATACGGTCGTGCTGCTGGTGGCGACCGGATGGATCGCCCTGTCGCCGCGCGCGACGCTGGAGATGGCATGCTTCGGATTGGCGGTAGCGATGCTGTTCGCGCTGGCCGGGGTGGGCGGCCGGTTCGCGCACATGCAGCTGCGCGCCCTCAATCCCCGGCATCTCGTGCCGGCGCTTGCCCATTACCGGGCCATCTGGCGCGGCCAGGCCTCCTGGTCGCTGGCGGGCAGCCTTGCCGCCGAGTTCATGGGCAACAACCAGGCCTTTGTGGTGACCGCAATGCTGGGGCCGCGCGCCTTCGCTCCTCTCGCGGCCTCCTTCCTGCTGGTGCGGCCGATACCGATCGCGATCACCGCCATGGCCGAATATGAGCGGGCGCGCATGGCATCCGCCATCAGCCGGGGAGCGGCGGGCGAGCTGCAATCCCTGCTCCGGGGCTTCTCGGCGGCGATGCTCGCTATCTGGGTGGCGACGGGCGCGCTGGCGGCGGTGCTGCTGGGATCGGCGCCGGGGTTGATATTCCCTTCCGCCCATTATGCTCTACCCATTTTGGTGAGTGGCACGGCCCTGTGGATGGCGGCCGCCTTGCCCCGCTGCCTGCGGGCGCCCGCGGCGACCGCGCTGCAAGCCGCGGGCGAGTTTCGTCCGCTGGCGATTGCCGGAGCGGCCGGCAGTGTCGTTTCGCTGGCGGCAGTGGCGGTTTTCCTGTGCGCGGCGCCGCCCGTCTGGACATTGTTGGGAACGCTGGCGGGCGAAGTGGCGGCAACGGCACTGGTCTGGCGCAGCCTTGCCCGCCGGAGTCGCGGGCTCGTCGCAGCGTAGAACGGAGGCGGGCGGCAATCCCTTCCTCAATCCACAAGAGGTACTGGAGAGAAGGCCATATTGGCCTCCCGCCTCTACCCACTTTATCCACTTGGACCCGCGCTACTCCTCCTGCGTATGCGCCGGAAACGGCGACTTCCATTATCCTCGAACGCAGATGCAGCATTCAAGCTGCAATTCCTTGGAGGCCCAATATGCGGACGGTCCTGTTGGCAGGCGGTCTGGGTTCTCGCCTGTCTGAAGAGACGGTGCTGATCCCCAAGCCGATGGTGGAGGTGGGCGGACGCCCGATCATCCTGCACGTCATGGATATATACAGCCATTTCGGGCATCATGATTTCATCGTCGCCTGCGGATACAAGTCGCTGGTGATGAAGAAGTTCTTCCACGACCTGCACTTCCTCAACAATGATTTTCACGGTCGCCCTGGGAACGGCAAGGTTTCCCTGCGGCAGACGCGGTCCATCGACTGGAATATTTCGGTCGTCGACACCGGTGAACATTCGATGACCGGCGGTCGGCTGCTGCGTCTCAAGGACTGGTTGGGCGACGAGCCGTTCATGGTCACTTATGGCGACGGTGTCGGCAATGTCGACATCGATGCCCTTCTGGCCTTCCACAAATCCCATGGCGGCCTGGCCACGGTGACGGCTGTCCAGCCGCCGGCCCGTTTCGGCAATCTGGAGCTGGACGGCAACCGCGTTTCCGAATTCACCGAGAAGGTCCTCAAGCACGAGACCTGGATCAATGGCGGCTTCTTCGTCTTCGAGCCAGAGGTGCTTGGCTATCTCGACGGCGACCACCAGCCGCTCGAACAGGAGCCGCTGACCCGTCTGGCGCAGGATGGCGAATTGTTCGCCTACAAGCATACCGGCTTCTGGCACCCGATGGACACGCTGCGCGACCGCGATCACCTGAACGGCTTTTGCCAGTCGGGGGCGCTGCCATGGATGGCCTTTGCCGCAGCACGGTCCGAGCCGCCGAGGATGCGCCCGAGCCTGTCGGTGCCCAGCGCGATGTCCGCATCCCCGCTCCGCTAACCCCAGTCACATCGAAACATGAGGCAAAGCAATGCGCGTAAACTATGGTCAGACCGTTCATGGGCAAGAGGAGACCGATGCGGTCGTCGAACTCCTGCGCACCTCCACCCAGATGGGGGCTAAGGTTCGCGCCATGGAAGCGCGGGTTTCCGCCTTGTTCGACATGCCGCACGGTATCATGGTCAACTCGGGTTCCTCGGCGAACTATCTCGCCGTCGAACTGCTGGACCTGCCCCCCGGCAGCGAGGTGATCACCCCGGCGCTGACGTTCATGACCACCGTGGCGCCGATCGTCCGCAACCGCTTGGTGCCGGCCTTTGTCGACGTGCGCGAAGGCACCTACAATATCGATGAAGACGCCATCGAGGCGATGATCACGGACCGGACGCGGGCGATCCTCGTGCCGTCGCTGATCGGCAATCTGCCCGACTGGGACCGCCTCCGCGCGATTGCCGACACCTATGGGCTGAAGCTGGTGGAGGACAGTGCCGACACGCTCGGTGCGACGCTTCGGGGCAGGAGCACGGGCTCGCGGTGCGACATCAGCACCACCAGTTTCTACGGCTCGCACGTCATCAACGCGGCTGGCAATGGCGGCATGATCTGCGTGCGTGACAACGAAATGGCGCGCCGCGCAATTCTATTGCGGTCCTGGGGCCGGTCCTCATCGCTGTTCGTGGAATCAGAGAACATCGAAAGCCGCTTCAACGTTTCGCTGGATGGCATCGAATATGATGCGAAGTTCGTGTTCGAGGAGCTGGGTTATAATTACGAGCCGTCCGAAATCGGTGCGGCCTTCGGTCTCGTGCAGCTCGACAAGCTGCAGCACAACATCGTCCAGCGTGAGCAGAATTATGCGAGGCACATGGTGTTTTTCGCCGAATATGCCGACTGGTTCATCCTGCCGCGCCAGATGCCCGAAGCGCGCACCGGCTGGCTCGCCTTTCCGCTGACGATCAGGCCGGACGCGCCCTTTACCCGACGCGAGCTGCAGATCTATCTGGAACGCCGCGACATCCAGACCCGTGTGGTCTTCACCGGCAACGTCCTGCGTCAGCCCGCCATGGCCGGCGTCGAAGTCCGCGCGGCACCCGGCGGCTATCCGGTCGCGGACGCGGTGATGCGGGGCGGCATGCTGCTCGCCTGCCACCACGGGCTGACGGATGAACAGCTCGCCCATGTCCACAGCAGTTTCACCGACTTTGCCGGGCAGTTCCAGTCGCCCCGCCGCGCCGCGAACGCCGCGTGAACCAAGGAACAGCACATGACCAGCCCGGATCAGTGTCGCACCCACCCAGCGCCTGACCCATGGCTTGCGCCGTGAACCGACATCGCGGAGGCTGGCCGGTGCCACAGAGGGTGCTGATAACCGGGGGCGCTGGCTTTATCGGGTCGCACCTTGCACGCGCGCATGTCGGCAATGGGGACGAGGTCCATATTCTGGTCCGGCCGACGGCTTTGCTGGATCCGGACCGGGTGCACAGGGACGTTATCGTCCACCGGGTCGATCTGACCAACTATGCCGCCCTGATGTCTTGTCTGGCAGCGGCGCGGCCGCGTGCGATCTATCATCTGGCGACCGATGCCGGGCGCAGCCAGATATTGCCGGAGCCGCATGACATCGCAGCGCTGACCGGCGACCTTAACAATGTTCTGCGACTGGCCGCAGTCGCGGCCGAGGGACCCGCCAAGCCGGAGCTGCTGATCGCTGGCCAGTCGCTCGCCGTCTATGGCAATGGCGCCTCGCCATCGGCCGAGGATCAACGGGAGGCGCCGATCGCGCCCTATACCGCGTCCATGGTGGCGGCCGCCCACTATCTCTCGGTGATGCAGCCGCGCCTGCCCTTTCCCGTGCTGCATGCGCGGCTTGGCCTGACCTTCGGGCCGGGCCAGGCGGACAGTTTCTTCATCCCCTGGCTGGTCGACCGCTGCATGAGGCGCTTGCGGTCCGAGGTGCGGACGCCCGATGACAGGCGCGACCTCATTCATGTCGATGATATCGTTGCGGGCCTCATGGCGATGAGCCGGACACCGCTTCCCGGCGGCACGACCATCAACCTGGCGGCGGGCGTGGCGCCGACCATGCGCGAGATAGCCGGGCTGATCCTGGAACTCACCGGTGCCGACCCGGACCTGATCCAGTTCGCGCAGGGTCCGCACAGGGACATACGCGGCCGCTCCCTTTGCTGCCAGATCGATCGCGCTTGGGAGTTGCTGGGTTGGCGGGCCCGGGTTTCGCTGCGGGAAGGGATCGCCCGGCTTGTGGCCAGCTACGCCTCCGAGAGGGTCGAATGATGGCAAGGCGGTTTCTCGTTTCCATTCTCGTCCCCGCCTATAACGAGGAGGGCAATGTCGAGCGGGCCTATGCGGAGATCACCCGCGTGTTCGACGGCCTGCCCGACTATGACCATGAGATCGTCTTCACCGACAATCATTCGACCGACCGCACCTTCGCCTTGCTCAGCGACATCGCCCGGCGCGACAAGCGGGTGCGCGTGATCCGTTTTGCCCGCAACTATGGCTATCAGCGCTCGGTGCTGGTCGCCTATCAGAATGCGCGCGGCGATTGTTCGGTCCAGATCGACTGCGACCTGCAGGACCCGCCGTCGCTGATACCCGAGATGCTGGCAGAATGGCGGCGGGGTCATCAGGTGGTGTACGGCATTCGCCGCTCCCTCCCCGACGGACCGGTTACCACGGCCATGCGCCAGGCCTATTATTACATGGTCAACGCGCTGAGCGAGGATGACCTGCCGGTCAATGCGGGCGAGTTTCGCCTGGTCGACGGCCGGCTGCTGGCCGAATTGCGCCAGGTGTCCGACACCAGCCCCTATGTGCGCGGGCTGATCAGCTCGATGGGCCATTCGCAGGTCGGCCTCGAATATGATCGCGGCGCGCGGCTGGCGGGCGAGAGCAAGTTCCCGCTGAGCAAGATGATCTCGCTGGGCCTGGACGGCGTGCTCAATCATTCGCTCGTCCCGCTGCGCATGGCGTCGGCAATCGGCATGCTGGTGGGACTGTGCACCATGCTGCTGCTGGTGGGCTATCTGGCCGGGCGCCTGATATTTGGCCAGCATTGGCCAGCGGGTTTCGCGACGACGACCTTGTTGCTGTTGCTCGGCATCACGCTCAACGCGTTGTTTCTCGGCGTCATCGGCGAGTATCTCGGGCGTATCTTCCTGCAGGTGAAGGCGCGGCCAAAGCCGATCGTCGAGGCAATCGTCGACGGCGGGCGGCGGCTCGATCCGCGCTCGCGCGAACCCGAAGAGGCGGCGGCGGAACCCTCGGTCGAGCCGCTCCCCCTTTAGGGCCGCGGCGGCCGGACCAGCAACAGCGGCGCGCTTCCCTCTTCCGCATGCCGGAGCTGGACCGCCTGCGCCATATAGCCATTGGCGCGGGCGAAGCGCACCAGCGGTTCTTCCAGCCGGTCCTGTGAGCCGACCAGAATGGCGGACGGCGGGTTGGCGGCGAGGATCGCGCCGATCGTCCCCGGCGCTGCGAGATTGTGGAAATAGCGCCGTTGATCCGCCGGGATATAGTCGCTCGCCCGGTAGACGAACTGATCCAGCGCCAGATGCGGGTAGACGGCCCGTCCGCCTTCCAGCGGATATATAGGGAGCAGCGTCGCCACCGGCCCCGCCGCGCCGCCGCGCGCGATGCTGTCCGCCAGGTTCCGGGCGTCCTCGTGCACGACCACGCCGGTCCAGTCGCCGGGCCGGGCGAGCTTGGTCAGCGCGGGAAAGAGCATCGGTCCGCCGGCAACCACCGCCATGAGGAACACGGCGGCGATAACCGGGCGCGCGCGGCTCTGCCCCGGCTGTTCCAGCGCATGGAGCATCAGCCCGATCAACAGGATCACGAACACAAATGCCGTCGAATGATATTGCGGGAAGGACGGGGTGGGCATGAATGACGCAAGCACGCTGATTGCCACGATCGATGCCATCAGCAGGATCGGGCCCGTCCGGAAGCGGCCAAGCCAGGCCAGCCCCTTCGCCGGCGTGGACCATGCCGCCACGGCCAGCAATGTGATGATCAGCATCGGCAGCAGCATGGTCGTGCCGCTCAGCCAGATACGATGTGCCAGCATCAGCTTGTCGCGCGGGCTGATGAACTTGGGATCATGGATTTCGGGGTGGGCGAGCCAATAGGCAATTTGCGGGCCGCGGTGGAAGCTGAAGCAATGGGCGATGAAACCCGCTGGATCCTGCGCGAAGAAATAGAGGGTTGGAAGGCCGCCGACGATGCCGCCCAGGACAAGCGGCAGCACGCCGTTGCGCAAACGGCCGGCGAAACTCTGGTCCTGCGGCATCAGCAAGGCAGCAACCCCGAAAGGCGCCAACATCAGCACATAATTGGCCTTGAACCCCGCTCCCAGTGCCAGCAGGAACCCAGCCAGCAGCATTGTATAAGGCCGCGCCGTGCCGCCTTGGGTACCGCGCAGAAAGGCAAGGATACCGAACAGCAGGAAGGGGGCGGCGATGAAATTGTTCGTCACCGCCATGCCGGCAGCGTCGAGAAGGACAGGGTTGAGCAGCAGCAGCGCCGCCAGCAGTCCGGTTTGGGCGATGCCGAGCCGGTACCGTTGGCCGAACAGCCATAATGCCAGCAGGCTGGCCAGCCACGCCGCAAAGATGACCAGGCGTCCGCCAAGAAGATAGTGGTTCGTGCCCGTCAATGCGTAGAGCGTGCGCAGCAGGATCGGCAAATTGGGAAAATGGCTGAAATTGATTTGCTGGTAGAGGCTCGCGGGGGAATACAGGATCGAGGCGGAAAGGTAGAATTCCTCGTCCCGCTGCAGATCGAATGTCATGATCCGCGCAAACAGGGCGAGGATAGCCAGGCCCCCGAGGCCATATAGCAATATCCGCGCGTTCCGGGACGCAGCCGGCGGCGCGGTGCTCCCCACGTCCGGTTCCCCTTGCAGTCGAGCATCCATGATGTTGATCCCCTGCCATGAGATTGCGGCCATCCCATCCGGCCCATGCCATGCGATCATAGCCATCTGCCGGCCGATTGCTGTGGGGCAGGGGAGGTAGCCCGCGCGCGACAGGGCGAGGGGTCGAACTTGATGATAGACCGGGCGTTGGCAATGCGCCGCCGGGCGGCGGGGGCAGGCAAGACAGATCGGGATGGTGTCGAGTGCAGACGGCAAGCCAATTCTTTTCGATTTCTCCGGACCGGATCACCGCGCATGAGGAAGCCCGTTTCTTCACATGGCTGAAGACCGGCAACGCGACGTTCAAGCGCACCCAGCCCGGCCGCTTCCGCGAGATCGATGCGGCCGTCCTGCATGAAATTGCGAAGGTGGACGGGGCGCTGGGAGACATTCTCGACATCGGCATATCCTCGGGCACGACGACTCTGGAACTGCTGGGGGCGGCGAAGGCGGCTGGCCATGATCCGCGCGTGACCGCCACCGACCGGTCGCTGGCCGCGCTGCTGGTCTGCTGGCCCCTTGGCTTCAGCGCGCTCCTCGAACCGCAGGGCCATGTCCTGCAATATGGCGTGTTCGGCTGGCCGCTGCGGGCATGGCGGCGGCGCCTCGACTATCTCACCGGCATGGTGCTCGTCCAGAAGCTGGCGCAAGCCACGATCGGGCGCGCGGCCCGGCGGGCGGTCGAGCGCGGCCGTGGCCGGGACGTGGCGCTTGTCAGCCCCCGGCTCGCCAGCGCGAAGGGCGTGGAACTGGTCGAGGACGATGTGACGCAGCGAAACCCGGCTTTCCGCCGCCGCTATGATTTCGTTCGCGCGGCCAACATTCTCAACCGCGACTATTTCGACGAGAGCATATTGCGGCAGGCCGCGGCCAATCTGATCAGCTATTTGCGCGGCCCCGGATCATGGCTGTTCGTCATCCGCACGCTCGAGGACGGGCAGCAGCATGGCACCTTGTTCCGCCAGCAGGGGGCGGATGGTCTGGCCGTTGTGCATCGCTTTGGCCGGGGTTCTGAAATCGAGCCGCTTGTGCTTGAAAGCTCTGTCCAATGCTGAGGCGCAGGCCTGGTCCGAAAGGACAGGCCCGTACCCGCTGAAAAATGTCGTCCGCGAATCTTCGCTTTTCAAATAACGCGATAGATGTGTTGTCCCTTTGGACAGGATGGCAATTGCGGAGACTGGCCCCGAGCCGTCCATTTTTCTTTCGCTCGGTGACCATGGTTAATTTATGATGGGAGAGTTGGCGGGTATCACTGAAAATCGGGGGGAATCCTTATGGCTACCATCGTTGCAACCTCGGGAACCACGACCGGAACTACAACGGACGACAACATCACCGGCACGGCTGGCAATGATGTCATCAACGCCGGCGGTGGGGACGATGTGGTCTATGCCGGCGACGGCAATGACACGGTTCGCGGCGGTGATGGCAATGATACGCTGTACGGTGGAGCGGGCAGCGACATATTGGACGGAGGCACCGGAGGCGACACACTCGTCGGCGGCACGGGCAACGACACCTATACCGTCGATTCAACAGCGGACGTCGTCATCGAGCTGAACGGCGAAGGGGTCGACCTCGTCAAGTCCTATGTAACCTATATCCTCGGCAACTATCTTGAGAACCTGACGCTGCTTGGCACGGATCAGGTCGACGGCAGCGGCAACAGCCTCAACAACTCCATCGTCGGCAATACCGCCAACAACTGGCTTTACGGCATGGCCGGGAATGACCAGATCGATGGCGGCGTGGGCAATGACGTGCTGTTCGGGGGCGTCGGCAGTGACTGGCTCAATGGCGGCGCGGGCGGTGACAGCTTCGTCTTTGCCGCGAGCGACGTTGCCGGCGGCAGCGCCACCGACCAGATCGCGGACCTCAATTTCTGCGCCGACGACCAGCTGCTGCTCAGCGGCTATTATGACGGCGGCGGCGTTGCCCTGGACAGCTATGCCGACATCGTCCGGCTGATGGACTCGCGCGCCAATGTCACGGTGACCAAGAAGAACGAAAGCGGCATCGCCAATATCGCGATCACCACGCCCAACGGCACGCAGACAATCGCGCTCACGGACACGAGCGGCAAGGGCACCGCCTGGGCGCAGTTCGAGGCAGCGGCGGTACGCCCGGTAGCCAATGGCGATAGCGCGACGACATCCGAGAAGTCGCCGGTGACGCTCGACGTGCTCGCCAATGATAGCGGGCCGGACCTGTCGATCGTCTCGGCCAGCGTCGTCAAGGGCCAGGCGACCATCGTCGACAACAAGATCTTGTTCGATCCGCATGGCGACTTCAATTATCTGGCCGCTGGCGAGAACGCGGTCGTAACGGTCGACTATCGTGTCGAGACGGCCGCCGGCCGCTGGACCACCGGCCATGCGGCAGTGACGGTCACCGGCGTAAACGATGCGCCCGAAATCACCGGGACGCATAGCGGCGATGTGTGGGAGGATGGCGACGGCGTCGCCCAGGGCCATTCGATCGTCAATGATCCTGATCAGGGCCAGTCCTCCTTCCAGGCCGGCACGACCGCCGGAACCTTCGGCTCGCTCAGCATCAATGCCGCGGGCGAATGGACCTATACGCTCGACCAGAATGCCCAGCCCCTCGCCACCCTCAACAGCGGCGAATCCGCCATCGAGCACATCGTCGTGCACACCGCGGACGGGAGTAATCATTCGGTCGAGATCACGGTCCACGGATCGGATGAGGTCGTGACGAAGCCGACCGCCTATGAAGGCGCCGATCCCAATGACAATGATGGCGTCACCGGCGGCGGGGTCCTGTTCAGCACGGTGACGAATTTCAACGGTGCGGATATCCTTTACGGCACCACTGGCGCGGACACGATCGACGCGCGCAGCGGCAATGACAAGGTTTATGGATGGGGCGGGGATGACATCATCTCCGGCGGCAATGGCGTCGATGTGATCTACGGCGGGTCCGGCAATGATCAGCTCTTCGGCAACCAGGCGGTGGATGCGCTGTACGGCGGATCGGGCAATGACATCATCAAGGGCATAGCCGGCGATGACGTGCTGATCGGCGGCTATGGCGCGGACGAGCTGACGGGCAATGACGGCGCCGACACTTTCCGCTTTCTCGACGTCCGCGACACCAACGACACGATCACGGATTTCACGTCCGGCCTCGACAAGATCGACCTGTCCAACCTGTTCGCCAATGGCCAGCCGGTCCATTTCGCCGCCCCGGTCGAGGCGCACACCTTCACCGCCCAGCGCGATCTGATCTGGTTTTTCGACGGGACCAATACGGTCATCCTCGGCAACACCGATGGTGACCTGGGCACGGCGGAGTTCATGATAACGCTGACCAGCAATCCGGCGCTGCACGCGGCCGACTTCCTGCTGTGACGGTGCGGTAACGGTCAGCGCACTGGACGTCCCGCGATCCGTTCGTTCGACGCGTAACTGAGGAAGTCCTCGATATTGGCCCAGCCATCATGGTCGGCATCGCCCCAAGGGTCGGCCACATTGGGATTGGTCCCATGCGCGCGCTCCCAGCTGTCGGACATGCCGTCCTGATCGGTATCGAGATAGGGATTGCCGTTGGCGATCGGTGGCAGCTGACGGTTGAGCTGGTTGATATGGCCGGTGCGCGTCCGCACTTCCTCCACGATACGGGTGTCGACAGCGTCGCGGGGAAAGGCGCCCGACTTGGCGAGGTTGGCCGCATAGGCCTCAATGGCGGTCACCGGGTGCATCGAGAAGGGGCATACCGGCCTGGTCACACGCGCCTGCTCGGCGATGGGTGCGACCGCCAGGCCCTTCCCGTCGATCACATTGCCGTCATAGAAGATATGGGCGGGGCCCTTTGACCCGACCAGGGGCCGGTCGATCGCCCATGCTGTCGCCGGGGTGTTGGGACCGCGCCTGTAATAGTTGTTGACGATGTTGACCGGCGTCCCGCCATAGCTCTCCCAAACCTCGGAAAACTGCAGCTGGCCATTGTAGAGGATGTTGTTGATGACATCGACGCAGGATCGCGGCGGGAAGTTGATGTCCGGATTGCGGTCGCCATTATGCGCGCAGATATTGTGAACGAAGGTCAGGCGCTGCGGTCCCTTGGGGTCGCTGGACAAAAGCGCGCATTTGTCATGCCGGGGGACGCCCTCCGCAAAGATCGACCAGGAGATGGTGATATTGTCGTTCTGGGCATAGCCGCCGACATTTTCATCGCGTGCCCAGGACGCGCTGACATGGTCGAGGATGACGTTGCGGCTGCCCTCTATGATGAAGGCGCTGTCCGTCCGGCGCAGCTCACCGAAACGGTCCAGCCGGACGCGGATATGCCGGACGACGACATCATGGGTGTTCTTGATCACGAACGGCGTGGCCGCGCCCTTGCCGCCTTCATGGGTGATCAATATGCCCCCGCCCGGCGCGGTTTCGCCGGCGATCGTGATGAATGGGTTGTGGATATCGGGCCGCTTCGTCACATAGCGGATGACGCCGCCGACCCGGAATACGCATATACGGGGGCCGCTGGCGTCGATGCAGGCGCGCAGGCTGCCCGGGCCGGTATCGGCCAGGGTCGTTACCATGATGATGCGCCCGCCCCGGCCGCCCCGCGACTGGCTGCCATAGCCTTCGGCGCCGGGAAATGCCGGGCGGGCGAGCGCGGCCGAGGCCAGCGAGCCGCCACATAGCAGCGCGAATGCGAGCCAGGCGGGAAACGATCTGCACATGGTGGTCATGCGGTCTCACCATTCCCTTTAGATGCGCGCCCGCAGGCCGAAGGAAATCCGGTATTTGGAAAATTCGTCGAGCGGGCGGACCGCATCGCGCTTCGAGGCGGTGGCCGATCCGAACAGGGAGAAGCGCCTGTTCAACAGACGCTCAAGCTCGACTTGTCCGGTATAGGTGCTGCGGCTGCCATCGGGCGAGCCCCGATATTGGTTACGCGTCCAGGACAGGCCGGCGTTCAGCAGCAGGTTGTGCCGTATCTCCTGCTCGATACGCAGGGACAGGCGGGTGTCGGTACGGCCCGAGGCACCGCTGCGCACGGTGGCGACATCGCCCCGGAACAGATCGGCCGCGATGACGGTGCGCTGGCGGGGAGACCAGTAGAGCGCGCCGCTGAATCCGAGGCCGGTGAAGCCCCGTAGCTGGGAATCCTTGGGGTCGAAACGGAAAGCGCCAATCCCGATCTGCCCGCGCAGGCGGCCGGTCAGTTCGCGGCTGACGCCGACTTGCGCGCCATAGGTCGTGGCATCGCGATTGACGCCGCTGCTGTCGACATTGGTGTCGAAGTCGCGGTGGGTCACATAGGCTTCGGTGAAGAAGGCGAACGAGGACCGCTGGCGCAAAGTCATCCGCAGCGATCCGCGCAGGGCGGTCAGGTCCCTGTCGTCGTCCGCGCGCGACAGGAAATTGACGCGTTCCGCGCCGACATTGGCGAGCAGGGAGATGCGCGAACCGCCGGTGTCGAAGGCCAGGTCTCCGGCGAGGACATTGCTCCGCCTGGGCGGCGCAAAGATTGGCGCCCGCGCTTCGGGATCGGTCCGGCTCTCCACGGCGCGGTCGAACTTGACGTTCAGCCTGGCATTGGCGCGCGGGCCGACCAGGATTCGGCCGGACAGCGCACCGCCAAAGGTGGTCGCGCTTTCCGTGTCGTGATCGATATATTCGCGGACGTCGGCATAGGCCCGGGCGCTGACACTCGAACGCGCGCCCGCCAGACCCACCGTCACCTGCGGCTGGGCCTCGAGCACGAAATCATCTATTTCGTTGGACGAGGTCGCGTAGATATTATTGTCATAGCTGAGATGCGTATCGACGGCGATCTCTACGGTCGCTCGCCCCATATGATGCGTGACCGGTTCATAGCCCGGGCGGGGCAAGGCCTCGACCGAAAAAGGGGGCCGCATCTCCTGGGCGGTCGCATTGCCGGATGCGATCAGACCGGCCGCCAGAGCCGCCGAGGTGAAGCTGGTGCCTCGGAAGCCGGGCGGCTTTGTCAGAACCATGCTTCCGGCACCACTATGTTGTCGTCGGGCATCAGCGCGGTGTCAGCCTCGGCGCGGCCGCGAATGGTGCGGCCGCCTTCCTTGCGGGTCACCGTGGCGCTGTTCTGCCGGGCGCGGAAGGTATAGCCGCCGGCCATAGAAACGGCCTTCTCCACCGTCAGGCCGGGGACATAGGGATATTGTCCGGGCTTCTGGACTTCGCCTGCGATATAAAAGGGCCGGTACTTGGTGAGCTGCACGCTGACACGCGGGTCGATGGCGAGATTCCGTTCCTTCAGCAGGGCGGCGATCGACTGTTCGATATCCGTGGTGGAGCGGCCCGCGACCGGGACAGTGCCCACGAAGGGCAGGGACACCGCGCCGGTATCGCCCACGGTATAGCTGTTGTTCATGGCGTCGAAACCGAAGACCCAGATACGGACTTCGTCACTGGCGCCGAGGCGATAGCCCGGCTCGCTGGCGGCCGTCAGCAATGGCAGATTCTGGTTGCCGCCGGCGCAGGCTGTCAGACAGAGGCACAGCCCGACAAGCAGGATTTTAGGCAGGATTTCAGGCAGGTTTTGAGGCAGGTGTTTACGGCTCATTGTTCGAACTCCCGCAAATCTATGCGTGGAGCTTAGGGCATAGCGGGGAGGGGTGTACGTGTCCTTTCGGGGAAAACCGTCCCCAAAATGAGTACTCTCAAGCTGCTATGTGCCGGGTTCCCGACCGGAGGCGCTGGACGATCACCGCCATGGCGATGATCAGCGGTACCGACCAGCTGCGCGAGTACATGTGGGGCGCTGCCATGGAGAAGGCGATGAACACGAACGTGACCGCCAGGCCGAGGCCGGCAGTGCCGCGATCCCGCGAGAAGCCGTAAAGCGAGAGGATGATCGGCAAGGTCATCATCATCAGCCAGCCGATCAATGAAAAGACGCCGCCCTCGGCCCAGACCAGCAGATACATATTGTGCACGGGCATGCGGTCCACGCTGTCCACGCGAAACTGGTCGACACCCATGCCGACCAGCATCGTCTGGTCCACCAGCTGCCACGCCTCCTCGATCAGGGCTTCGCGGCCGACATAGGTGCCGGCCTGGGAGACGTCGCCCTGCTCGATGGCGCTGGCGACCCGCCGCTGGAATGCTTCCGGCAGGCTGTGGATCGCGCCCAGCGACACCAGCACCGCGACAATGGTCGCCAGCAGCGCGGACGCTCTGACGATGCGCCATTCGCCCGCGACCAGCAGGAAAAAGCCGCTCGCGAAAAACGCGCTCACAAAGCCTGTCACCGACCCGGTGAGCAGCAATCCGAGACCCAGAATGCCGATGCAGATGGTGGTCGCGAGGAGCCTGAAGCGGCCAATCCGTGCCAGATAGAATACGAACGGCATGGTCATCGCGATGACGGCGGCATTCCAGTTCGCGTCGGCGGTAAAGGCGCCCAACCGGTTGGACCCCGTGATGAATTCGAAACCGAACAGCTGCGCGGTCTGATAGTCGTGCGCGATGGTGAAGTAGACGACGGCCGCGAACAGTTCCATCGAGGTTACGCCCAGCACCAACGCCAGCACAAAGCGCTGCATCACCTGCCTGCCATCCTGTGCGAGCAGCATTGGCAGCAGGCCGAACGAAAAGGCATATTGGGCAGCGACGATGAACCACCGCGCGGGACTGCCATTCACTATGCTGCTTGCCAGCAGGCTCGCCAGCATCAGCAGCAGCCCGCCATACCAGAGGATCGTCAGGCCGCCGAACGGACGAAGGTTCAGGCGTCCGCATCCGATCAGCAGTAGCGCTCCCAGGCAAAACAGCACGTCGCTGATGGTATAGAGATAATCGAAGGCGACGCGCCAGGTCGTGTAGGAGGCGAAGAACACGCCGGCCGACAGCACCCAGGCCGTAATCGCGAAAGCACGGTCAGGCGCACCCCGGTCATCCATCGCAGGGGTGGTGCGCGGCGCGGCGGCGGCAGCAGAATAGGTCATCGCTGCAGCGCGCCCTCGTGCGTCGTCCATCCGCTCAGGTCGCGGTGAACCATCTGCGCGAGCTGGACCATGTCTTCATAATAGAAATCCTCCAGCCGACGGCGAATATCCTGCGTCAATGGCGGGTAGGATACCGGGCGGGCGATCAGGCGGCGCGCGGCCTCGAACCCGCGGTTTCCCCTGAGCGGTGCGGCGAGATCCTTCAGCGGCTGTGGCAGCTTGCGAAAGGCGAGCGGCACCAGTGGCGCCTTGCCGTCGTTGACGCGGGCGTCGAGCGGCGCCGGCGAGGCCGCCGGAGGCAGGCCGATAAAGGTGCAGACCTGGTCCAGCACATCGGCTGGCCGCGCCTTGATGTCCTCATGCAGAATGATCGTCAGTTGTTCGGCGGGAAAATGGTCGCGGTAACGGCGCAGGTGCCGGGCGTAGAGACCGTCATCGAGAAAGCGCGGTGCGTCGGTCGTTGCCGGGTTGAGCTGCTTGGCGATGTCGCCGCAGACCTGCCCGCGCCGGAACAGCATGCAATAATCGGAATAGGCGCGCTCGATGGGGTTGCGGAGTTGCGCCACCAGCCGGACGTGCGGCAGCCTGTCCGCCATGCGCGCGGGCGCTCGATCATGGGCCAGATAATCCGCCGACTTCTCGCCGACATGTTGGCCGTCCCGTGCTTCGGCGAAAAGGCGGCGGTACCAGCGCTCACCGCGATGAAATTCCCGCGAGAAGAAATGGGGTTCCGGTCCGGGCATGTAGACGTCGCGGCGCGCCCGCAACTGATGGGCGATCCACGTCGTGGCCGCCTTGGCCGCGCCGATGACGATGAATGCTGGCAGTCGTTGGTGGGACATGCTTGTCTCGTGTTTCAGCACTTACGCGCTGGCCGCTGCAATGGTCATTGCCACAGCGGCGCCCATGCGATGCATGTCCGCCTCGCCCAGGGTGGGATCGACGGGGAACATCATGCTCGTCTCGCCAAGCATACGCGCATTGGGCAGGGGAGCCACGGGGACGGATGGACTACCTCCAAAGGCGGCCTCCCGGTATATTTCGGGGCAGGAGCCGCTGCCGGCGGGAATGCCCGATGCAATGAGCTGCGCGACGATGCGGTCCCGCGTCCAGTCCGGGCGCAGCGCTCCGGGACGGATGAAGGCGTAATATTTATAATAGGCATGGCCGACGCCGCGGGGCGGCAGGACCTGTCTGACCGCAGGCAGGTCCGTCAGATACAGGTCCAGGATGGCGGCATTGCGGCGGCGCATATCGAGCCACAGGTCCAGCTTTTCGAGCTGCCGCAGGCCGATGCCCGCCTGCATTTCGGTCATCCGGAAATTGCTGCCGATCGACTGGTGGAGCCAGCGGAAGCTTCCCGGCAGCCCCTCATGGGAAGGTGGGTGGGGTGACTTCCCATGATCCTTATAGGCCCATGCGCGTTGCCATGCGGCTTCGTCGTCGAGGAGGAGCAGTCCTCCCTCGCCGCCCGTGGACATGATCTTGTCCGTGCAGAAGGAGAAGGCCGCAACGTCGCCAAAGGAACCGACCGGCCTGCCACGCAGCGTGGCGCCATGGGCCTGGGCGCAATCCTCGATGACTTTCAAGCCATGCAGCCGTGCCAGCGCCATGATCTCGTCCATCGGACAGGGCCAGCCGGCGAGGTGAACGACGATGACCGCGCGCGTTTTCGCCGAAATCTGGGCGGCGATGGCGGCGGCAGTGAGCCCCTGGCACTCGACATCGACATCAGCGAAGACCGGCGTCGCGCCCACTGCCGCGACGCAACTCGCCGAGCCCATGAAGCTCCGTGCCGGCACGATCACCTCATCCCCGGCTATGAGCCCGAGCGCGCGCAGCGCCAGTTCGAGCGCGAGCGTTCCGTTTGCCACCGCGATGCCGTGGGCCCGGTCGCAGCGGACGGCGAACGCTGCCTCGAAGGCGCGGCAGCGCTCGCCATGATGAAGTGCATTGACGCGGCCGCTGCGCAGGCAGTCCACCACCTCGGCAATCTCGTCCTCGGAATAGACCGGCCATTCGGAGCGGATCGCCGTTTGCGCAAAGGCAGCGCCGCGCAGATTCAGTTTTCGCATGTCGGCGGTCAACTGGCAGCTCCATTCGCGGAAATGCCCGCAATGATCGGGCGATAGGGCCTGGAGGCAAGTCCGAACACGGGATGACTTGCCGGGACGGGGTGGTCGTGATGCACCGGGGTGGTCCTGGCGTTCCGCTTGCCCTGATGCGGCGTGAGGAATTGCGTGACGAGGTCCCGGCACAGCGCATCATCGCCGGCTGTGCTGGCCACCTCGAGCGGCGCAAAAGCCTCCTGCAGCACGTTCAGGGGAATGGCCGCCGGCTCCGCCTCGAAAACCCGTGGCATTGAGGAGGGCAACCGCATTTCCTCGCTGTCGAACAGTTCCTCATAGAGTTTTTCGCCCGGCCGCAGCCCGACGATCTTGATGCCGACATCGACTTCCGGTTCCAGGCCGGCAAGCCGGATCATGCGGCGCGCAATGTCGATGATCCGAACGCTATGGCCCATGTCGAGCACGAAGATGCGCCCGCGCTGGCTGTCATCATGCAAGCCGCGCGCGGCGCTGTGCAGGACAAGCTGCACGGCCTCGTTCACGGTCATGAAGAAGCGTTCGATCTGCGGATGGGTGATGGTGAGCGGGCCGCCCTGACTGAGCTGCCGTTGCAGGAGCGGAATGAGCGAGCCGCTCGACCCCAGCACATTGCCGAACCGCACGGTCATGAAGCGCGGCGCATTGGGCCTGTCCCTGCCCGCCAAGTCAAGTGCCTGGCAGTATAGCTCCGCCAGCCGCTTGGTCATGCCCATGAAGCCAACGGGGTTGACCACCTTGTCGGTCGACACCTGGACCATCGCCTTGACCCCGTAGCGCAGCGCCGCGTCGGCGACATTGCGCGTGCCAAGGACATTGGTCTGGACGCCCGCTGCCGGGTGCATCTCCACGAGCGGGACATGCTTGAGCGCGGCCGCGTGGAAAACCAGTTCGGGCCGATGGTCCTTGAACACGCGCATGACGTGCTGACGCTGGCGGATCGAACATAGCAGCGGCTGGGACGGCAGCTCCGGATAATGCTCGCGCATTTCGAGGTCGACCTCGTAAAGGCCGAGTTCATTGCCATCCAGCATGATCAGTCTTGCCGGGGCAAAGCGCGCGATCTGGCGGACGAGTTCGCGGCCGATCGTGCCGCCCGCACCAGTCACCAGGACGCGCCGCCCGCGTATCGCGGCCGCCACCACATCCTTGTCGAGGTCGACCTGGGGCCGATCGAGCAGGTCGGAAATATTGAGGTAGCGAAGGTCGACCGCCTTGCGCTCGCCGATATTCAGCTCCGTGACGGCTGGCAGATAGGCCACCTCGATGTTGAGCGCCTGGGCATCGGCCACCAGCCGGGCGGCCGCGATGCTCTGCAACCGGGACTGCGCCCCTGTGTACAACAGGCATTCCGGTGGCTTGCCCTTCGCCCTCAGCCCCGCGACGATCGTGGCCAGATCGTTGATCGGTCCAAGCACGCCGATGCCGCGAACGCGCATCTGGTCGTCCAGGCTGCCGTCATCGATAATGCCGAGCGGTTCGAAGTTGGCGTCCACATCTTGCTCGAGCCTGCGCAATGTCTGTTCGATGGTGGTGCAATCGCCGATGAGCAGCACCCGGCGGCGCGGCTTGGTGCCCGCGACGGGTCGCAGGTTCAGCGCCCTGCCGTTGGCAAAGTCGCTCAGCACGCGCCGGACGGATCGCATCCCGCCCATCGTGACGATGAGAAGCGACCATTGAATGACGGCGACCGAGCGGGGAAACCAGAGATTCCAGCCCGCGAGCCACTGGGTCATCCAGAAAGCTGCAACGGCGAGGGTCGCGGCCTCCGCCACGACGATCCCGTCCCCTATGGAGGAAAACCGCCAGGCGCGGCGGGGCAACTTCAGAATGAGGAACACCGCGCCTGCGACGGCCACGAACAGCGGCACGCTGATCGGATGTTGCGCCAGATATCCAGCGGCTCGCACATCCCCCACCCGCAGCGTGATCGCAACGACCAGGGACAGGGCAGCTGCCAGGCAGTCCAGAGCCATAACCGACGTAAGACGCACCATTTTGCGCAGGGTACGCTGATAATGATCTTTCATGCCTGACCGCCTGTCATGAGGGCTTTCGCCGTTAGTTGCGCACTCTCAGGACCCGTCTCGCTTCATTTTCTTATCGCAGGCAGCGAGGTCTATCAGCGATGACGCGCGCCAAAAATTGAGCAGGCGGCTCAGCCCGTTTGGGCCGATCTTATGTCCCTCGGGACAGGTGACGGACCGTTAGGCTAGGCGGCCCGGTATATTTGCATGATCGATGCCGGCGGATCCCTGACCTAAAGGGGGATCGGTGGACGCCTAGGTCGCGCCCAGGCCGAAAGCACGACCGATTGCTCCCTTTGGGTAGTGGCCTTTGTTGACCTCGCCTTTGTGAGCGCGGGTCGATCATAATCGCCCGGTCTTCAAGTGGCGGGAATGTGGAAATATGCCGAGTCAGGCCATGCGCGCAGACGCGGAGGTCAGGAACGGGAGCCTGGAATCCGTCCGTGCGGCCGGCCAGGCCGTCCCCGTCGACAGCCGCAGCATCACGATCGCTTTCCCGTTCGAGGGCAGCGTGATCGGCGGCAGCCACATATCCGCGATGCGCCTGATCCAGAATCTCGACCGGCGTTTCTTTCGGCCGCTGGTCATGCTTCACCAGGGTGATGGCGCTGTCGCCCAGCTGTTCCGGGCGGAAGGGCTGGAGGTTACCGCCGTGCCCTTCGATCTGCCACTCCGGCCGCAGGGCCTGCCGGGCCTTGCCGACCTGTTCCGGCTGCCCGGGCGCTTTCGGCGGATGGCGGCGTTTCTTTCGGCGCGCAATGTCGGGATCGTCCATACCAATGAAGGGGCGACACACGCCAATTGGACCGTGCCGGCCGCGCTCAGCGGCGCGCGCCATATATGGCATCATCGTAGTGATCCGGGCGCTTTCGGCCTGAAGATGATTGCGCCATTGCTTGCGACCAGGGTGATCACCGTGTCCCGTTTTGCCGTTCCTGCGCCGGGCCTGTTCAGCGCCCGCAACAAAGCCACCGTAATCTATAGCCCATTCGACCAATCCATTTGCGAGACAGACCGGGACGCGTCCCGCGCTTATGTGGTGAAGGAGCTGGGGCTCCCGCCGCAGACGGCGATCGTCAGCTATCTGGGCCATTTCGCCGAGCGCAAGCGGCCCGATATGTTCGTGCGCACACTGGCCGAATTCCGGCGGCAGAATCCCGGCAAACCGATCATCGGCCTCATTTTCGGGCATGAAGAAAAGCCGGGGCAGATGGCCCGGCTGCAACAGGTGATCGATGCATGCGACGCCGGCGACATCATTCGCCTCATGGGGTTTCGCCGCCCCGTCGAGACCTGGCTCGCGGGCAGCGATGTCCTGCTCGTGCCTGCGATCGCGGAGCCCTTCGGCAGGACGCTGATCGAAGCGATGCTCATCGGCACGCCGGTGGTCGCCGCTGCCTCGGGCGGAAATCTCGAGGCGATTGACCAAGGCCGCACCGGCATATTGGCGACCCCCGATCAGCCATCGGAACTTGCCGCCGCGCTCGCCAGCATGCTCCTCGACCCGGACCTGGCGCGCCGATTAGCAGGATGCGCGCGGCGCGAGGCGTTGGCCAAGTTCGACACCGACACGCATGTTCGCGGCGTCGAGGCCGTCTACCGGGAGGTTCTGGCGCAATGAACAGCTGGAATGGTGTTCCCCAGGCAGGCTATCCGGCGATGCAGCACATCACGACCAGCCTGGACATCGGCGGCGCGCAGACGATGCTGGCAAAGCTGATCGAGGTGTGCGCGCTCAATCCTGCCGCTGCCCGGCCGTGGATCGTGACGCTCAGGCCGCCCGGCGTGATCGCCGACCGGCTCGGGAAGACCGGGTGCGACATCTACTCGCTGGACATGCGCGGTTCGCTGCCCGGTCCGTCGGCATTGATCCGCATGGCGCGGGTGACGGGCAGGAAACAGCCGGACATCCTGCAAGGCTGGATGTACCATGGCAATCTCGCGGCATCGGTGGCCGGAATGGTGACGGGCCGCCCGGTGCCGGTGATCTGGAATGTCCGCCACTCGCTGGCCGACCCGGCGTCGGAGAAGCGCAGCACAAGGGCGTTGCTCGCGGTCAGCGCCAGGCTTTCGCGGCGCACCGCGGCGATCATCTACAACAGCAGGACCGCAGCCCGGGAGCATGAGGCGATCGGCTTCGCGCCCGAGCGCGCGGTTCATATTCCCAATGGCTTCAACTGCTCCGTCTTTTCGCCCAATCGCGGGCGGCGCGCCATGATGCAACGCCTGTTCGGCATCGACCCCAGCGCGATCATCGTCGCGATGGTGGCGCGCTATCACCCGATGAAGGACCATATCAATCTGGTCAATGCAGTCGCGCGGGCTCGCAACGAGGGATATGACCTGCACCTGCTGCTGGTCGGCACAGACCTGGACGCGCCCGGCAATGTGGCGGCCGCGGCGGCGCGCGTGGCATTGCCGCCTGATCGCCTGACGCTCAGCGGCGAGCGGCTGGATGTCGCCGAATGGCTTCCGGGCGTCGACATCCTGGCGCTTTCCTCGGCCTGGGGAGAGGGCTTTCCCAACATATTGGGCGAGGCCATGGCTTGCGGCGTACCCTGCGTCACCACCGATGTCGGCGACAGCGCCTGGGTGGTTGGCGGGGCGGGCATGGCCGTTCCGCCGCGCGACACGGCGGCATTGGCGACGGCGATCGCCGATCTTGCCGCCATGCCGGCGGAAACCCGGCATGCGGTTGGCGGTCGAGGCCGTGCGCGCGTCACCGAGCATTTCGAGATCGAGAGGATCGTGAAGACCTATCGGGACCTGTGGTCGGGCATCCTCGCCGGGGATCCGCCGCTGCCGGAGACCGGCAACCTCGAACCCGGGCTGTCCCTGTCCGAGGACATGGCGGCGTGAAGATCGTCATCCTGTCCAGCCTCGCTTATTCCCTGATGAATTTCCGGGGCGCGCTGCTCACGCGCATGGTGGCGAGCGGCCACGATGTCGTGGCGGTCGCTCCGGATGAGGATGCGGATGTCCGTTGCTGGCTGGCGGATCGCGGCATCGGGTTCGAGACCGTGCCGATGGAGCGGACCGGCACCAACCCGCTGTCCGATCTGAAGACGCTGCGGAGCATCATGGCGCTGCTGCGCAGGGAGCGCCCGGACGTCGTGCTGGCCTATACGCAAAAGCCGATCATCTATGGCGGGATCGCCTGCCGGCTCGTCGATCGCCGTATCCGTTTCCACGCGATGATAACCGGGCTTGGCCATGTCTATAGTCCGGGCGGCGGATGGAAGCGCAGGCTGCTTCGCGTGCCGACCTCCATTCTGTATCGGCTGGCGATTGCGCGCGCCCGCACGATCTTCACGTTCAACCGCGACGACGGCGAGGAGTTGCGCCGCGCGCATATCCTGAAGAAGGGGCGGGAGGTGGTGCAGGTGCCCGGTTCGGGGATCGACACCCGCCATTTTGAGGCGGCGCCTCTCCCCGCCGGTCCGCCGGTGTTCCTGCTGATCGCACGGCTCATGCGCGACAAGGGCATTGGCGAATATGTCGAGGCGGCACGGATGCTGAGGCAGGACTATCCGGCGGCGAGGTTCCAGCTGCTGGGACCGCTCGATGCCAATCCCTGCGGTATTTCGGCGGAGGCGGTCGACCGCTGGGCGGCCAGCGGAGACATCGAGTATCTGGGCGAGACCCGCGACGTGCGGCCGTTCCTCGCGGGCTGCCATGTGTTCGTCCTGCCGAGCTATTATCGGGAGGGCCTGCCGCGCACCATATTGGAGGCGATGGCGACCGGCCGGCCGGTCATCACCACCGACATGCCGGGCTGCCGTGAGCCGATCGAGACCGGCCGCAACGGCTTGCTGGTGAAACCGCGCGATCCCCGCGCGCTGGCCGACGCCATGGGCATGTTCCTCGATGATCCGGATAGCATCGCGCGCATGGGCCGGGAGGCCCGCGCCATGGCCGAGGCGCGCTATGACGTCGATATCGTCAATGCGGCACTGCTCGGCCATATGGAGGCGGGCGCCCAGCAGGCCCGTCCCATCCGCAGGGCCATCAGCGATCGGGCGTGGCTGGAAGGATTGCTGGCGGGCCTCGCCATCCTGGCATCGCTGCCGGTCATGCTGGTCGTCGCTCTGGCGGTTCTGGTGTCGGTCGGCCGCCCCATATTCTTCACGCAGCGGCGCGCCGGCCTGAATGCCGTGCCGTTCCGGCTCATCAAGTTCCGCACGATGCGCGATCTGTGCGACCCGTGGGGCAACATGCTGCTGGATGAGGGGCGGCTCACGTCGGTGGGCAGGGTGCTGCGCCGGACGCGGCTCGACGAATTGCCCGAGCTTTGGAACGTGCTGCGCCGGGACATGGCGCTGGTCGGGCCCCGGCCGCTGCTCCCCGAAACGGTCGATGCGATGGGGGAAAAGGGCCGCAGCCGTGGCACGGTTCGCCCTGGCCTCACCGGCTGGTCGCAGATCAACGGTAACACGCTCCTATCGAACGACGAGAAGGTCGCGCTCGATCTCTGGTATATCGATAACCGGTCTGTGGCGCTGGATCTCAAGATCGCCCTGGGCACTGCCATGACCCTCGCAAGGGGCGAGAATGTCAATAAAGCAAATTTGAAGAGGGCACATGCGGGCGTTGCTGATTGGTGCAGTTGAAGGCACGCGTGTCGCGCTGGACGTGGTTGCGCAGGCGCCCGGCTGGGAGCTTGTCGCAGTCGCGACGCTGCCGGCCGAACTCGCCAGGCGCCATTCGGACTTCGTCGACCTTGGCCCGGCAGCGGCGGAAGCGGGCGCGCGGCTGATGCCTGTTGCCAACGGCAATACGCCGGAGTTCATCGCGCAGGTCGGGGCGCTGGACGTCGACTATGTGTTCGTGATCGGCTGGTCGCAACTGTGCGGCCCGGCTTTCCGTAGCCAAGTGAACAACCGGGTGATCGGCTATCATCCCGCTGCGCTGCCCCGGCTGCGCGGCCGCGCGGTGATTCCGTGGACGATCCTGCTGGACGAGAAGATCACCGCGTCCACGCTGTTCCGCATCGACGAGGACGTCGACAGCGGACCGATCATCGCGCAGAAATTCTTCCACGTCGCGCCCGATGAAACGGCGGCGACCCTCTATGCCAAGCATATGAAGGCGCTGCGACAGGTCCTCGGCGAAGCATTGCCGCGCCTTGCGGCCGGCGATGATGCCGGCGAGCCGCAGGACGCGGCGCTGGCAACCTGGGCCGCGCGGCGGCGGCCGGAGGACGGGCGGATCGACTGGCGCCTCCCGGCAGTGGAGGTTTTGCGGCTGATCCGGGCGGTGGGGCGGCCCTATCCCGGCGCCTGGACGCGCAGCGGCGAAGCGCGGATCACGCTGTGGGAGGCGCGGCCCTGTCCCGACGGCGCGCTCCATCATGGCAGGCCGGGCCAGATCATGGCGATCGGGCCGGACTCTTTCGTCGTTCTTTGCGGAGATGGGGCAGCATTGCGGATTACCGACTATAGTGGGCCCGAGGCGGTAAGAATGCCGCTCCATTCGCTGCTGGGAGACTGAAGATGCTCAGGCTTGCAGACGATGGGCCGGTGCTGGTGGTCGCACCCCATCCCGACGACGAGGTTCTCGGCTGCGGCGGGACGATGGCGCGTTATGCGGCGGCTGGCGGCGTGGTGCATGTCGCGATCGTGACGACCGGCCGCTCCCCGCGTTTTCGCGAGGAAGGCGTGGCGCAGGTGCGCGCCGAAGCGGCGAAAGCGCATGCCCTGCTGGGGGTCGCGGAAACGCATTATCTCGAGCTTCCGGCGGCGGAGCTGGACGGAGTCGCCCATGCGGACCTGAACGCGGCGATCGGCAGCTTGATCGATAATATCAAGCCGGTGACGCTGTTCATGCCCTTTCTGGGGGACATCCATCTCGATCATCAGCTGGTGTTCCGGTCGGTCATGGTGGCGGCGCGCCCCCGTGCGCTTCGTTATCCGCCGCGGTTGCTGGCCTATGAAACCCTGTCCGAGACGAACTGGTCGGCGCCCTATCTGGAGCCGCATTTCCAGCCGCATCTCTTTATCGACATCGCCGAAACGCTGGAGCGCAAGATCGCGGCGTTCCAATGCTTCGAGAGCCAGTGCCGCAGCTTTCCCGACGAACGCTCGCCCGAGGCGTTGCGGGCGCTGGCGCAGCTGCGCGGGGCAACGGTTCGCCGCCATGCTGCCGAGGCCTTTGTCGTCATCCGCGAGGTGATCTGATGGAACGCCCGCTCAGGCTGCTGATTTCCTCGGCGGGCCGCCGCGTCGGTTTGATGCAATGCTTCCGTCAGGCGGCGGAGGCGCTTGCGATTGATCTCCATGTGATCGCCTGCGACTTGCATCCCGATCTCAGCGCGGCATGCCAGCTGGCCGACCGCGCGTTTCGCGTCCCTCCCGCGCGTGACGCCAACTATGCCCAGGCATTGCTCTCGATCTGCCATGAAGAGGGCGTGGACCTGGTGGTGCCGACGATCGACACGGAATTGCCGGCGCTGGCACGGGCCAGGGACGTGTTCGCAGCGGAGGGCGTGACCATCGCCATCAGCGATGCGGCCATGGTCGACATTGCGCGCGACAAGCTCGCGACCAGCCGGCATTTCACCGATTGCGGCATCCCGACGCCGGCCACCCAGCCATTGGAGGCGGTGCTGGCCAATGGCTGGGCCGACGACTGGCCGGTCATCGTCAAGCCCCAGGGCGGTAGCGCCAGCCGGTCGATATCAAAGGCCGCTGATATGTCCGATCTGCCCCGCACATGGGATGAGCCCATGATCGTGCAGCGCCTGCTGCGCGGCCGGGAATATACGATAAACCTGTATTTCGATGCGGCAGGCGCCATGCGCTGCGCGATCACCCATGAGCGCCTGCAGGTGCGGGCGGGCGAGGTCGAGAAGGGCATCACCCGCCGGATCGAGCCGTTGCAGTTCATCATCGACCGCCTGCCCGAAGCGCTCCGTGGCGCGCGCGGGGCGCTGTGCGTGCAGGCGATCGTCGATGAAACGGGGGATGCGGCGCTGTTCGAGATCAATGCCCGCTTCGGCGGCGGCTATCCGCTCGCGCACCATGCCGGCGCCCAGTTCGCCCGGTGGCTGCTGGAAGAGTGCCTCGGCTGGAAGTGCACAGCCCATGATGGCTGGCGCGAGGGCGTGACGATCCTGCGGTATGATGACGCCGTCTACCTTGGCTGATGGACCTCACGATCGTCTTTGACCTCGACGATACGCTCTATCTGGAGCGGGATTATGTGCGCAGCGGCTTTGCGGCGCTGGACCGCTGGGTGGCGGACGCGTTTGGCGTGGCCGGGTTCGGTGCGGCTGCCCGCGCCGCATGGGACGAGGGAGAGCGCCGCAAGAGTTTCGACGTGGCGCTGGCGTCGCTGGGCATCACCGCCGACGCCGCGCTGATTGCCACGATGCTGCAGCATTTCCGGGCGCATGTGCCGCGTATCGACCTGCTGGCGGACGCTTTGGATTTCCTGCGGGCAAACCGGCATCAGTATCGGATGGCGCTCATCACCGACGGACCGGCGATCGTCCAGCGGCGCAAGATCGACGCCTTGCGGCTCGCTATGCTTGGGCTCGACCCGATCATTCCCACCGACCAATGGGGCATGGGCTATTGGAAGCCTCACAAGCGGGCATTCCAGATGGTCGAGCGACATCATGGCGTGACGGGCCGGCGCTTTATCTATGTGGCCGACAATCCTGCGAAGGACTTCATCGCCCCGCGCGCGCTCGGCTGGGGTGCGGTCCAGATCAACCGCGAGGGTGCGGTGCACTCGCGCAAATCGGTGCGGCCGGAACATGCGGCACAGGCCGAGATTGCGAGTCTGGCGGACCTGACGCCCGCTCTGATCGAGGGGCTTCTGGGACAAGTGGAGGTACAACAGGGGTGAGCAAGCATGTCGCCTTTGTTCTCGCCGGCGTGGGCGCGGGTGGCGCGGAACGGGTGATCGCCCTGCTATCCACCAAGGTGATCGAGCGGGGGTGGACCGCGACGATCATCAGCTTCGATCGGCCCGACGCCCCGGTCTATCACGACTTCCATCCCGACGTGCACTTCGTCTTTCTGGGCGCTGGCCCGAATCCCAGGGCGTCGAACCTGATGCGAACGGCAAGGCGGTTCCTGGCACTGCGCAAGGCGCTGGCTGACGGCCAGTTCCAGCTTGTCGTCTCGTTTCTCACCAAGATCAATGTCCTGACCCTGTTGGCCTCCCACGGGCTGGGTCTGCCCGTTATTGTCTCAGAACGGAACAACCCGCTGCGACAAAAGGCTAACCCAATGTGGGGACGGCTGGTAGCCCTTTTGTACAGGCGCGCCGGCGCAATCGTTTTGCAGACCGACCGAAGCCGGACGTGCTTGCCATCCGCGGAGCGTGAACGTGCGCACGTCATCGCAAATCCCATCGCCCTTCCGAGCGTGATTCCTGAAACCGTGGAATATCAGATCACTGCTGTCGGGCGTCTCGAGGATCAGAAGGGGTTCGATATGCTCATCGATGCCTTTGCCAGGCTGGCGCCGTCCCGCCCTCAATGGAAGTTGGTGATCTGGGGCGAGGGGCCGCTGCGCAAGATGCTGACCGAGCGCAGCAAGGGCCATGGCCTGGACGGCCAGGTCGTTCTCCCGGGTTTGAGCGCCACGCACGGCGCCTGGATCAATCCCGGGCAGATTTTCGTGCTCTGCTCGCGTTATGAAGGCTTTCCGAACGTGCTGGGCGAGGCGATGGCGGGCGGCATGGCCGCCGCAGCGTTCGATTGCGATTTCGGGCCTTCGGAGATGATCGTTCATGGGCAGTCGGGCCTGCTCGTGCCGCCGGAAAATGTCGATGCCCTGACCGAAGCCCTGGAACAGCTCATGGATAGGCCGGAACTTTGTCATCAGCTCGCGCGCAAGGCCGCGCAGTCCGCATCCGCTTTGACGGCGGAGTGCATCGGGAAAACCTGGCTAACACTAATGGATAATATCTGCTGAGCGGGCAGGCGCTCGGCCCCGGCAATATTTCCGAATATTTGAGCGCTGGCGCGCGCGGGCCCATCAAAATTGCTGCATTTTGCAGCCCCAGGCGCGTCCACTGAGGCGGGCCGTGCCGGAAAATCTTTGAATTACAATATCGTAATTTGACATTTTCCGGTTTGGAACGGTGTGCCGTACCGATTCGGTAAGTTGGCAAAAAGGTGTTAACGTGGCGTTAGTCTTCTGTGTGTCGATTCGCTGAGGGCTGTCCAAAAGGGGGCGGGGCGACCTGTTCTTTTAGACACGGGCAGTGTCTTCCAGGAATTACGCGTAGTTGGAGGTACACAATAAACAAAAGGGCCGCGGAAAGTTCATTGTCAACCTTGAGGGGCAACGACATGCATACTATGCCGCATATGATAATTCTTTCCAAGAACGAAATTCTTAGGGAAGGGCTCCGTAGAATATTGACGGATGAGAGTTTTTTAGTGGATCAGACCGTTGCGCGTCTGAATGATTTAAGTCCAGGAGTAGTGTCTGGAACGGTTCTACTGGTAGACGGGACAGTTTTTGACGAGGGCGTGCAGACCTGCCAGGCGCTGCGCGAGCAGTACCCGGAGGAAAAAGTCGTCCTGATGACGGATGACTATAGTGTGGAAAACGTCACGAGCGCTTTCTCCACTGGCGCAATCGATGGCTATATAGTCAAGGCCATGTCCTGTGAGCCACTTGCAGGCGCACTCAGACTGGTCGCGTTGGGCGAAAAGGTCATTCCATCGCAGGTGGTGGATAGCCTGTCCGGCGCATTTTCAAGAACAACAGCACGGAACTGGCAGACCCGTTGTGCGGGAGCAAATCTCTCGTCGCGGGAAGTCGAGATATTACGCTGTCTTGTTGATGGCGATCCCAACAAGGTCATATCGCGGCGCCTCAGCATCACCGACGCCACGGTAAAGGTGCACATCAAGGCGATATTGCGCAAGCTGCGCGTCAAGAACCGGACCCAGGCCGCGATCTGGGCGGTCGAGCGCGGGCTTAGCCTTGAAGTGACGGAGAAGACCCCCGTTCCGCGCGTAGCCGTCGCCTGAACATCGCCGTCGCCGCCACGAGTACCGTGGCGGCAAAGGCGATGTGGGCGCAGGCCGCTCCGATCAGGCCAAAAGTCGCGACGGAGCTGAACAGCACCAGGCAGAACAGCACGGTCGCGAAAACCATTATTCGCAGCAACTGGAGCTGGCAGTCCATGCACATCAGTGCTGGCCGGAGCGTGCTTCCGGCCAGGAACAGCATGGACGCCAGCGACTGGACGAGCAGCGGCACATAGGCTTCCGCAAATGCGGGGCCTGCCAGCGCGCTGATGAGGTGATGGCCCATGATGACCAGCGCCAGCATCGCAACGGCGGCGAACGCCATGGTCATGGCTTCCACATTGCGAACAACCCTGGAGAACTGGCCGAGATCCCTCCGGGTCCACAGGCGAGCAAGGTCCGGAAAGGCAACCTGCTGCAGCATGCCCCCCGCCCTATTGATCGCCAAGGTGAGCTTTCGCACGATCTGGTAGATGCCGGCCTGGTATGACCCTGCCAGGCTGCCAACGACAAGAATGTCGAGTTCCTGCGTGGCCTTGCGCAGAAGCACTGCCGCATTGGCCGACAAGGTAAAGCTCCAGAATCCGGGAAATTGGGCTGGGGTACCGCGCAGAGGCGCCTGCCAAAATCGACCGAACCCATTCTGGTCCAATATGCGCCATGCCATGAACGTCAGGCTCAGCCGCTGCAGGATCTGAAGGCCGATGCTCATGGCCAGAAAGGCCCAGATCGTCCCGCCGGTCTCTATGATCAGGAGCGTGCCGACGAGGCGGGCCGCGGCAATGGCGGGGTCGAGCCATGCAAATTGCGCGAAGCGGTCGAACAGGCGCAACACCCCCATGGGCGTCGAACTGACGGCAAAATAGACGGCTATCATGTAGAACTGCGCCATCTCGACCGTCTGCTGGTCCCAGCCCATCAGGCGGGCCACAAGGGGAATTGCCAGCAGTGCAACCGTTCCGGTGATCGCCGCGCAAACGAGATCGATCGCCGCCCCGAACTTGACGAGCAAGGCGAACCGCCGCCGACCGTCCTTTTGCTCCAGCGCAGTGGCTCCGTATTTCACAATGCTTTGCCATGTCTCGAGGCGCAGTATCTGATCGCACAGCGTGCCATAGGCCTCGATCATCGCGAGAATCCCTAATGCACGCGGGCCGAGATAACGCGCCATCAGGCCCAGGGTGATCATGCCGATGACGACGGACGTGCCATTGCCGGCCCCCAGATGAAGGGCGTTGCGAGCAATCCGCACAAAGATCTCTCTTCCACCTGGCTGGCGATCGCCTTTGAGGCGGTTGCGAACCTGCTCAAACCCCGCCTGCAGGTGACTTTTCATCTTTCCCTCGCGAGCATCCGGTGCGGACGACCCAAAGCTGTCGCCTGCACCGGTCAATCCAGGTACTTCGGTCAATACAGGGGTGTCGCCCGCGCCGGCCTTGAAAGCCATGTCAAACCCGAGATTATACGGATGGGTTAAAGCCCGTTCACCAAAATTGCCGTTAGCGGTGATGCCGCTTGTCCCTGGCGCAAATGGGCACTCAACCCCTCCTTCTTAGTACCGGGCGCACGAGGGCATTGTGTTTAATGTCGCCTGGCAATCAACCAGGACGAGGCCGGTGACCAGTCAAGCAGCGACACTGATCGAGGGGCATGTGACAGAACATGCACAGCCGAACCCCATTGCCACTGATTTGCTCAGGGTATTGCAACGCCGCCGCCGGCTGCTGATCGGTGTGTTCGTTGTCATCATGCTTGCGGCGATCGCGTTCCTCTTCGTGGTCCCGCCGCGCTATCAGGCGGCGACATCGCTTCTCGTCTCGACGGACGACCTGCCGCACATGGATGCCGCATCGGACGCGCAGGGTCTGCCCCCATCGGTTCGCGATCTGACCGCGCTGCGGCAGTACAGGATCGACACCCAGATCACATTGCTTACCTCTCGTCCGGTGGCGCGGCGCGTGGTCCGCGACCTCGCTCTGTTCGACGATCCGGAATTCTATGAAGCGGACAAGGGCAGCGCACCCCTCAAACTGGCAAGAAACGAGGTTCCGCGGCGGATGATCGAGCGGGCTACCGACAATTTGCTCTCGCGCCTGTCCGTGAAGCAGGACGGCAACACCGACCTTATCAAGGTAGCCGTGACGTCCTACAGCGCGCCCAAAGCGGCGCGCCTCGCCAACAAGGTGGCCACGGTCTACATCGAGACGCAGGTCGCCGAGCGCGCGGCATCGCGCAAGCGCTCCGTCGAAATGCTTGCGGGGCGCGTCGAGGAACTGCGCAAGCAGATGGTGACCTATGAGACGGACGCCGCGCTCTACCGCCGTGCGCATGGCATTGATGCGACCGCCGGCAATGAAACCATCATCGCGCAGGCTACCCGTTTGGCGTCCGAGCTGGCGGCAACCCGTGGAGACGCAGCTGCAGCCAGCTCACGGGCGAGCGCAAGTGGCCAGGTCATGTCGCCGCTGCTGGCGGATTTGCGGAGCCAGGAAAGCCAGGTTCAACGCCGGCTCGCCGAATTGTCGACCCAGTTCGGGTCGGCCTATCCCGATGTGCAGAAAACCACGGCGGAACTGGCACAGGTGCGGATGCAGATTGAACGGGAATCTTCGCGCATTTCCGGCCAGCTGGTGTCGGAAGCATCGGCACAGGGCGCGCGAGAGAGCCGGATCGCCGGAGATCTGGGGGGCGTGACAGCGCATTCCATGGACCTGGGCATGGCGAAGCTGCCGCTTGCCGATCTCGAACGGAATGCAGAGGCGACACGCACCGTCTATCTGAACTTCCTGACGCGGCTGAAGCAGATCCGGCGCGCGACCGAGCAGGAGAATGCCGACGCCACCATCGCCTTTCCGGCATTGGTGCCGAATGTCCCCAGCTTTCCGCGACCGGGTCAGGTGCTGGGGGCAGGCTTGGGTGCCTCCGCGCTATTTGGCCTGATCCTGGTGCTCCTGGTGGAATCGCTTGATCGCCAGGTCCGGACCGCCGAGCAGGTGCGCCGCCTGACCGGCCTGAAGACGATCGGCATGATCCCCGATTTTACCGGCCGCAGGCGCGGGCAGTCGACGTTCGCAACCGTGCTCAACCAGCCCTATTGCGAATTCACCGAGTCCATTCGCGACATAGAATCGCGGCTGCATCACCTCGTTGGCCGCCGCAATGGCGCGGTGGTTCTGGTGACTTCGCCGCTGCCGGGCGATGGGAAGTCGACCACCGCTGTCGGCCTGGTGGCCGCTGCTGTGGCAACGGGCCAATCGGCCATTCTCGTCGATTTCGACCTCAGACCCGGCAGTTCCGGCGTCGTCGGCAGGGTGCCGGCGGAGTTCGACCTGCTCGATTTCCTTCATGGCCGGGCCACGCTCGATCAGGTGATCGTGCGGCATCCGACGGTCGAGGCGGTCCATGTGATTGCTGTCAACAGCCCCGACAGCGACGCCGGCGCCACCCTGGCTTCGCCCAAGGTGGAGGAACTCATCGCCGCATTGCGGGTGCAGTTCAATATCGTGGTGATCAACTCCCCACCCATATTGGCGGTCGGCGATGCCCGCATCCTCGCGCGGTTCGCTGATGCGACGATGCTGGTGCTGCGTTGGGGACGGACGTCAGTGGACCTGTTGAGGGCGGCTGTCGCCTTGCTCGACAGCGAAATTGCGTGCGTCGTCTTTAACAGGGTCGATTTCGAAAAGCATGGCGCGATGGCCTATGGCGACCAACTGCAATATTATCGCTATTATCGCGGCCGCTATCTCAAAGAACAACGGAACGGGGCATTCAGAAACCTCGTCAATCATCGCCTGCTGGGCAAGAGGAGTGATGGCTGACCAGACCGAGATCGGCACGGAGCAGACGGTTGGCGCAGCCTCTTTGATTTTGGCGGCACCGGATGCTGCGGCACGCGACCGCCCGCAGCCAGCTCTGATCGGCATGGTGGCGGCGCCATTGGCAACCAGCACCCTTCGCCGCCGTTACATCCATGCTCCCGGCGGTGTGCGGCTCCTGATCATCGACTCCCGATCTCTGACCCGGGATTGCCTCGTCGCGGCGATCACCCATGCAGATGGCATCGGTGCGATCGAGGCTGTTTCGGATGTGGCTTTTGCTGTCGCGCGGATCTGCGAAAATGCGGTGCCAGACGCGATCCTGGTCAACTTCTCTACCGATCCGCTATCCGATGAGCGACTTTCGGCCCTGCTTGGGCCCTTGCGCGCGGTCGCGCCGAACGCCGGCTTGCTGATGCTGGCCGCCTCTCTCGACCGGACCGATGTCCTGACGGCGTTGCGGCAAGGCGTGTCGGGCCTGCTCGACAGCGACGCGCCGTTCGACCTTGTAATCCAGGCGATATGCCTGGTGGCTTCCGGCTTGATGATCTACCCCGCCTTCGATCTTGGTCCCGAGCTTGTGGCCCAGGCTGGCCAAGATATGCGCGTCGCGACCGAGTTCAAGTTTACGGATCGGCAGAGGCAAGTCCTGGAAGAGCTTCAGCACGGCCATACCAACAGCACGATCGCGGCCAAGCTGGCGGTGAGCGAACGGACCGTCAAAGCCCATGTAAAGGAGTTGATGCGGCGTCTGGGCGCAACGAACCGGACCCAGATCGTGGCTCTCATGTCTCGCGGATCATTATTGCAAAGTCTCGGCAGCATCTCGTCTTAACAGGCCGCGCGGTCCGCGCTTGCGTCATGCCCCCGACGCCTTGACGATACGGCGTCTCCATCAACTCATGCGGTTTGCGGTGCGCTTGGGCGCGTTGAGGATTGTTTGCCCGCGACTCGCGGATTACCCGGCGTTCAAGAAAAAATTCGGCGAACCGGAATGCTGCTGGCGCCAGGTGATGCGCGCCTCAAATGCCCCGGAATCGTACGGAACAAGGGGATGTCGCGTACCTGCTCCTCAGTTAACCTTTCCCATTATGGGTCGATTTAGAATTTCGATCCATAATGGATCAATGGTCGGATAGCGTTTCGCTGCGGGGAGAAACGTGCTCCTGAAACTCCTCCCCAACATCGGCATTTTCTGGACCCATTTCGGGAAGAAAGTCATATCGCATGACGACGCTCGTCAAAACCAAACTCAGCTGGACGCTGGCTATCATAATGGCCTTGGTTGCGGCAGCCGCGCTGTTGATTTCAGCACGGGCGGCAACGATCCAGATCGGCTCGACGGTTACCCTCTCGGCCAAGTTCCGGCTCATGACCGCCGATTTCAAGACCGCCGTCGACATGCAATCCGCCGGAATGACCGGGGTTGTGGTCGGAGGGCCGGTCAGGTCGGGGAGCAGAATCTGGTGGCAGGTCGATTTTGCGAGTGGCCCTGACGGCTGGGTTGTCCAGGACCTTCTGTCGGCAAGCGGTCCTTCCGGGACGGGACCGGTGACGATCCCCGCCGGTTCCCTGTCCTTCACGGCGAATGCGTCGAGCATAACCGCAGGCGGCAATGCAACGCTGAGCTGGTCCGGCGGGACCGGTGGGTGCACGGGATCGGGTACCGGCTTTGCGGGGACGCTGGGCAATTCGGGCGCGAAAATTGTCACGCCCCCGGTGACGACGACCTATGGCTTGGACTGCGTGGTCAATGGCGCGCATGAAAGTCGTGCGGTGACCGTGGCCGTGGCGGCGGCTACAGCTGGCGGGACCGGCAGCGGGGCGGGCGGCGGAGCGGGAAGCGCCTTTGCCAATCCGGACGATGGGGCGATCCCGGACCGGGCGATGCATCCGCTGGCGTTTCCGACCGCAACCGGGTTTGGCAAGAACACATCCGTGCGGGCGTCGAATGCCGTGGTCTACAAGATCGACACGCTGGACGATGTCGCCGATCCCAATGACGGCAAGATCAGCTATCGCGAATGTGCCTTGGCCCTGGCGGTGAACACGCCCTATTCGATCCCTGCGGGTCGGCCGCGCTATTGCGTGTTCGATGTGGGCGGCGCGATTGCGATGCAATCCAATGCCGACATCACGGTGCCGCATATCTATATCGCGGGACAGACTTCGCCGGGCGGTATCGAGTTCCGGCTGGGCGCCAATTATGATCCGGTGGACGCGCTCATCCAGATGCGCCGCGGTGGGGACAATGTGATCATTCGCCATGTCCGTACCCGCACGGGCCCGCATGTCGGGCGCACCTCGGAAAACGGCGATCCGATCCGCATGTCGGCCGTGAACAACCAGATCCTCGATCACGTCTCGACCATGTTCGGCACCGACGAGAGCCTGGACATGGCCTGCACCAACTGCACCGTGCAATGGTCAATCATCGGCCCCAATATCTGCCGCAATGCCGGGCACACGTCCTCACTGCATTGCAAGTCCTTCTTCCTCAAGCCATCCTCCCGCGTGACGATCGCGCATAATCTCTCGCAGCATGGCGAGCAGCGCGGGCTCAACATCTCGGTGGGGACCAATCCGGCGATTTTGGGCCAGACGGGGCAGGCGGACATCTACAATAACGTGCTCTACGACTTCATCGCGGAGGCGGGGCTGGTGTCCAATCAGTTTGCCAATGTCTATGCCAATTATGTCAACAACGTCTATCTGCGCGGCCCGCGCTATAATGCGAGCGACGGCAACTATCTGATCGGCATCTATAATAATGGCGGGAGCGGTGGGAGCGTGCTCTTCGGCTTCGACATCTACGCCAGCGGCAATGTGACGCCGCGCACCCGCATTGCCGGGCAATTCGGCCAGAGCGTGACCGATCCGTTCAGCGCCGCCGCCGGCTTCATCGCCCATGTCGTTCCGTCGACGGTGTGCGCTCTGAATGCGGGCCTGCCGGACTGCTCGCGCAACGGGCTGCAGGTGGTGCAGAATAGCGCCTATGCGCTGATGCCCGGGCAGGCGACGGTATCCTTCCTGGCGCGCGACGTAACCAGCGCCGAGCAGGCGATGCGGGACGTGCTGAGCTTTGCCGGAGCGGACCTGTGCCTTGACGGGCCGTGCCGGGACAATGTCGATGCGATGTATATCGAGGATGTTTCGACCTGTGACACCGCGCCCTATCTGTTCGAGACGCAGTGGCCGGGAAGTCTCGCCGAAGCTGGCGGCTGGGCAGTGCTCAAGCCCGGGGTGGCCAAGCGTGACAGCGACAATGACGGCATGCCCGACGAATGGGAAATGCGGTACCACAATACCAACCCCAATGTCTGGGACGCCAATGCTGATGCCGATGGTGACGGATATCCCAATATCGAGGAGTATCTCAACTATCTCGCCAGGGATGACGTCCGCTATACCCAGCAATCCGGTGCCGGAACGGCCCGCATCCCCGCCTATAATTGCAACAGGGCGATGATGTGATGATTGGCGGTTGAGACGTTCGGCAATCGGTCAGGCAGTTTTGATGGCCTGTCGATTGCCGGATCAGAAGGGCTGCTCTCCGATATAGTTGCCCGCGTCGCTATAGCGGCACACCAACACATCCTCGCGTGGGCCGGTCGCTTTCGCGCACCCGACCTCGCGGGTCGTGCGCCACATCAGCTGCGTATAGTGGCCGATGTCCGCCACCCGGCCGGTCGCGCTGTTGTTGGGGAAAAGACCTGGCTTGAAGTTGCGCTTTTCCCGGACCCATGCATCGACCATGGCCTCGAACGAATAATAGCCACGGGTGCCCGCCCAGAGGTTCTCGCCCTCCGGGTTGGTGGGCTTCTCGGGCGCATGCTCGAATTCGCCGGTGGCCGCCAGATGGTCAGCCCAGCTCTTCGCCGAGGCGGCCAATGCGGCGTTCCAGCGCAGCGGCGCGATCCCCATGGCGGTGCGCTCGCGATTCTGGGCGCCCAGGACTCGCTGTTCGAAGTCGCCCGTCAGGTTCATGGCCCCCATCAACATGGGCGCTATCGCCGCGAGCGAGCCATATGCGAGCCATGATTTTACGCTGTTGCCCAGCATGAAATGCGTATCTCCTGTCACCAGGCAGGAGAAGTCTCATGGCGGCGTCACATTCCCATTGAAGGCTGTGACTAGCGTAAAATTAACGCTATTTGGCGGAAGGATCGCAACAAGGTCGCCGCTGTGCATCTGGGCATAGAGCAGGCGTGCAAAAGCGATCGGGACGCCGATGCATCCGTGGGTCGCAAAGCCCTCGCGGACATCGCTGGCGTGGATCGCGACGCCGTCGCTTGTCAGGCGCAGCATGAAGGGCATCGGGGCATCGTATAACGTCGAATGATGGTCTTCGTCCTTTTCCAGAACAGAGAATGTTCCGGTCGGCGTCGGCTTGCCATCCGTCCCGTACAGGATGACCGCGGAGCCGATCTCGTGGCCGGCGCGGAAAATGGAGAGGGTTTGCCTGGCGAGGTCCACGCGGACCCAGGCCGGACCGAGCGGGATATGCTGATCGTTCCAGACATAGTTTCCGAACCGCATCGGCCGGGTGATGTTCAACACGCTATGGATGGTTCGACGCTGCCCGTCCGGCAGCGTCAGTTCCGGATAGCGCGTGGCGGGATACCAGATACGCGGTCCGGAGGCGGGCCTGAGCAGGACGGTCGGCGCTGTATCGGCCGGCGCCGCGAGCTGCGATATCAGGAGGATTGTCCCGGCAACCGAACCGATCAACAATCCGAACTTGATCGCAGGCGGCATGGATCGCCTGCGCTTGCGCATGGGCATTCAGGTCCGTCCTGTCGGGATCTGATCCCGTTGGCCTTTTTGTGTCGCGCCGGTGGTGCGGCGACGTCGCAGGGCCTGGCCGGCGACAAAGAATCCGAGGATCATCGTCAGCCAGGTCTCCGGCTCGGGGACCGCGGAAGGAGGCGCCGCCGGCGGGGTGATTATGTTCGTCGGAGGGGGGGTGATGTCGCCGTCGCCAAAGCCGGCCGGGGTGATCCCGCTGATTGCCGGGACCGCGAAAACCGGCGCGCTGATGGCTGGGCCAGCGGACTCCAATCCGGGCGGAGCGTAGATGGCCGGGGTAATGGGCTCCAGTCCGGGTGCATCGATGAAGGGCAAAACAGGTGGCCGCATACGCATGGCGGGCAGGACGCGTTCGCTCGGCGCGAATGGCGCGGCGGCGGCGACGCGGGTGCGTGCCGGCTTGGTCTGGCGGAGGGTGCCTGCGCCGCGCTCGCCAGGGGACCGTTGCGCCAGGATGGAGAGGGGGTCGCGCAGGGCTTCAGCGAACGCGGCCCTGTTGTCCTCGCCCACCGATACGAGGAATGAACCGGCCAGCACAAGGGCGAGCAAGATAGTCTGCTTCCACGATGGTGTCCGGCGTCCGATGCGCGGACGCCGAGTGCCCGGGCCGTGCCGCGCGTTCCTCAAATTGCTTCGTCCCTGTGTCATGCGCGGCAAGCCTCCTGGCTTCGCGAGAGTTTGTTGAAGGCGAGGAGGAAACCTGACGAGTGTGCAGAGCCGGCCGCACACCCTTGGTGCGCGCTGGGGCTACCACCGAGATTGTCAATCCCACCTTCCAATGACGTTGATACAGGATAACCGGGCGACCTTCCAGCGTGCTAACCATATGCTTGTAAAACCGGGCGCGCGGCAAATGCATGGCCAGGACTTCGACGTGCATTCGAATGACTTGCAGCTTTGCCTCGACAGTGTCGCTTATGTCGCCCTTGCCATCATGTGATATCGACGCGCAGCACATAGAATAGAAATGGGAGACGGAAATGAGCGAGTTGGATCTGGTCGTGCGCGGCGGGACCGTTATCGATGGCTCGGGCAGCGACGGTCGCGAGGCGGATGTCGACGTTGCTGACGGGCGCATCGTGCAAATCGGTCGCATCGCCGGGCGCGGCGCGCAGCTTCGATATGGCGCGCAGCGGCGGCTGATGCGGTAACCGGCGCGGTGCGACTGGACTGCCAGCGCCCGTGTCCGGAGGCCTACACGGTGGTTCTATGGAGCACGTCGATCAATCCGAAAGCCTGTAATAGCCAAAGCACCAACAGGATGGTCACGACACCGTTGAGGATGCTCTTGATGGTCGGCTGCATCGGAATATAGGCGTTGACCAGCCAGAGCAGGACTCCAACCACGACAATGACAAGTAGGATGGTCAGCAGGCTCATTTGCTTTCTCCCATGCTTTAGTCTGTCCGGCGCCAGGCGATCGGTATCGGCGCAGTATTCGCCATATGCTGACTAAACGTTATGCATGAGGAACGGTTCCTGGCCACAGCGCTGGCGCTCCGCCCGCAACGCGAAGGCGGCGCTGCAATCTTGGTCGCGCAGATGATTTAGCGACCTGTATTCGCCGGGGATTGTACTGACGGACATCTGGGGCCGTTGAAATGGGGATCGCGCACCATTTCCATGGCGATCATCGGAATCATGTCAGAATTTGCGGCGGCGTTGCCCAATTCGGTGTTGATTGCCTCGAATGCGTGACAGGTGTCGGCATCTGTCCTGCCAGTGCCATAGAAATTCGCGACGCCGGTAAGATATCTATCATATTCGCGGCGGCCACCATCGCTGCCGTCCGCATCGAAATGCGTTTTCAGCGTGAACTGCGCTGCGTCAAATACGTCCTTATATGTGTCGGCAAAGTGGTCGTAGCTCTCGTGGAAATCGAATCCGATGATCCTGCAACGAAGGCTCGAGAGCAAGAGCATGGTTTCGAGTTCGCTGATGCGCGCCGCGCCGACCGTTCGAGCATCCCAGCAGGCAGAGGCATGCGCCGTGCCGGCGATGATCAGGGCGAGACCTGCGATGCAGGAGGCGATGGTGTGGCGCTGATAGGTCATGACGATTCCGGACATTGACGAATGGGAACAGCCCTCAAGCCGTTGAACAGGTCTTCAAAGGCCGTGCTGGCGCGGTGAGCGTCCGTCGCCAGTATGTCGTAATCGCGGACCTCGCCTGCGATGGCATCCATCGCGTTCTGATCCTTGCGCTGCGCATAGTCGTCATAGATCGACTGAAGCTTGAGCATATGGCCCGTTACGGTCTGGTCGTTCTGGTCGGCAAGGCTCCTGGCCGGCTTGTAGACCGAGTTGTAGAAGTTCTGGCGGTCCATCGCCGTGCAGAAATGATCGGGCAGTTCGACCTTCGGCACGCTGGCCAATTCCGGCCGGGCGGGGAGAGCGAATGACGGCTGCGGCGCGGTGGGCACGGGCGGCTCAGGGCGGCGACCCTGCGACTGGCCGAGCGCTCGAAGCTGTTCCGCCAGCGATGGAGGGACGGCGGAACCGGTCGCAGCGGATGTGAATGCCGGGGCCGCTTGGGTCGGCGCAGACGGCATGGACGCGGGTTTGACCGCCGCCAAGGGCACTGAGCCCGACGCGGCAGGCACCGGGACCGTTACGACCGCTGCAGCAGCGCCGGGTATCGCGGCGGCAGTCCCGACCAGGTCGCCATCATCCGTCGCAGCGGGCTGAATCCCATCAGCTGGAGATGCCGCTGGCGATGGGGCCGGAGACGCTGGATGCATCACCATTGTGCCCGCACTCGTGGGGCCGCTGCGCCGGGTGAGGGCGGCGATCTTTGCGCGGGCGAGCGCGCTGAAAGTGCCGTTGGGATAGCGCGCCAGATAGGCTTCGAACTGGTCGGCGTCGTCGCTGGCCGAGACCGACTGCCAGAAGGTGAGTTCGAACTGGCTGCCCACACCGGTGGGCAATTCGCTCGTCTTGACCGGATCGGCGGCGACGATGCGGACATCGGCTGGGCTGGCCGCGACCGGAGAGCATATCCCGACCCAGCAGCCGAGGATGAGCGACCAGGTCAAAGCCGATCGTGAAACGCGCGATCCGCACGTCCCCGAACGGACAAGCCCCGCCCGCGCGAGCGATAATTTGGACATTACAGGCTCCTCTGAGGGAGCGTAGCCGAACGGCATCCCATGCCGCTCGTGCTGTCGGCAACCTCAACAAAGGACCATACGCCCGTTAACGATGAGTCGCCTTAAATTGGATTAGACGGACCTCAAGCTTTGGCGAAATAGTGCAGCCTTGACGAGGCACACCGCGGCGGCAGGCCGTCCTGACGGCGGCCCGGATCTTCCTCCCCGGTATGCCGCCAATTGGCCGGAGCGATCTGGCCACTGGCGCTGCTGGTGGCCAACAGGGCGATCGTTGCGATCATCCCCATGCGAATACGCTATTGGGGAACGGTTATGGGAACCAAGCGAAAATTCGTAAAAATGTTGAATAAAATCAACAGATATTGGCGGATACGGAGTCCGACAAAATCCACTGTTTTCATTATAAAAACTTGGCCATATGGCTTTTCGTCATAAAAATAGTCATAAACTAATCGGCGAATTTTGACGGTCTCTAGCGCGCTTCTGCGGTCTACAACCATCGCATAAACGTCGCCGATGTGGCTCGTTATCGCAATAACCGGGTCATTCAGGGAAAAGTAGGAAAGTCTGAACGCGCATATCCTTCGACGAAGGACCTCAGGCCTGCGGGTTCGAGCACTTCGACCTTGTCGCCCCATTGATAGAGATGCCAGGCCATTTCCAGCCAGCCAGCTGCCTTGAACCGGATGATCAGACTGCCATCTTCCTGATATTCGGCTGCCTGATGGGGATGGAACTGAAATTCCATCGCGCGAGAGGCTGCTTCAGGGAGGAAAACGCCACACAACCTCGCCATATTGGGCGGGATCCTGATAGGCTCCGAAGGCCCGCGCCGCATGGTCGTTCAAGGAAAAGCCGGGCTGGATGGGGAAACTTTCATCCAGGCACTCGGCGCTGTGAATGCGGTCCAAGCGAAAATGACGCAGGTTTTCGCCCCGGTCGGCCTGGCGAGCAACGAGGTAATACCAACCTGAATTGATCATGACGCACGGGCCCATTTGCGGCGCCCAATGGTCATGATGTGCCAAGGCTGGTCGACGAGCTTGTTCCACGCCTCGCAGCAGTGATCGACGATGTTGTCGTAGGAGGTGAAGACCCGGTTGGAGAGCCAGTTGTCGCGCATGAACTGCCAGATGTTTTCGACCGGGTTCAACTCGGGGCATTTGGCCGGCAGAGCGATGATGCTGATATTGTCCGGCACGACGAGCTTTCCGGTCGTGTGCCACCCAGCCTGATCCATCAGCACGACCGCGTGGGCGCCGGGGGCGACTGCGAGCGATATCTCGGTCAGATGCAGGGACATGGTTTCGGTATTGCAGAAGGGCAGGACCAGCCCTGCGCCCTTGCCGTGGCCCGGGCAGATCGCGCCGAAGATATAGGCCGATTTCGTCCGCTGATCCTTTGGTGCCGATGGCCGCGTCCCGCGTCTGGCCCAGCGCCGCGTGATCTTGTTCTTCTGGCCAATGCGCGCTTCGTCCTGGAACCAGATCTCTACGGGCGTGCCCTTCGGGAGGGTTCCTCTGACCTTTGCCAGCTCGGCAGCGAAGTCAGAAGGCCAAAAAACCTGTTGCTTCCCCGGGGGCGCTCCACAGATGACCCTAGGGAAAAACCGTCGCGCGGACGAAAGCCTCCACCTTCGCGGCTATCGCCTCTGCCCGTTCGCTCATTGAAATATCTCTATAATGAAGGACGGCTGGGCCTTGGCGTATGCAATCCGGAACAATCGAGTCTATTCTGTCGCTTACTCTTGGCATCGCATCCCGCGCCCGCAACAAATCATATATCTCTATTGACAACACCCCCGCCCCACCGTGATATCAAGCAATCAGACCCCGGTGCGGGTGGGATGGTTGCGTAGCGGGTTCCGCCACAGTTCGAACCGGGGGACGTAAAGGGAGGATCATGCAGTCGTTCGACTATATCATCGTGGGGGCGGGATCGGCAGGCTGCGTTCTGGCCAATCGACTTTCGGCGGACGGACAGAGCGTCCTGCTCTTGGAAGCAGGGAAGGCCGACAAGAACCGTTTCTTCCATATCCCGGCGGGCTTCGTGAAGATGCTCGGCAAACCGGCCAATGACTGGCTTCATCTTTCGCAACCCGAGCCGGGCCTCGAAAGCCGCCAGATCCTCCACTTCAAGGGCAAGGTGCTCGGCGGGTCGAGCTCCATCAACGGCATGCTATACGCACGCGGACACAGCGCCGATTTCGATGGCTGGAGCCAGGCCGGCTGCAGCGGATGGGACTGGGCCTCGGTGCTCCCCTACTTCAAGAAATCCCAAAACTTTCCCGACGCGCCCAGTCAATGGCATGGCCAGGGCGGCGAACTCGATATCAGCCTCCCCATCTATGACGCGCCAGCGATGCAGCGCCTGATCGAGGCATCGCGCCAAGCCGGTCTGCCCACGACCGAAGACTATAATGATCCTGATCCCGAGGGTCTGGCCCCGGCCCAGGCGACGATAAGGGGCGCTCTTCGCTGCAGTTCCTCCAAGGCATTTCTCGAGCCCGCCCGCAAGCGAGCCGGTCTCAGGATCGAGACCGAAGCCTGCGCTGAACGCGTCATCATCGAAAATGGGCGAGCGACCGGCATCGCCTATCGGCAAGGAGACGTCAGCAAAACGGCGCGTGGCAGCGAGGTTATTATTGCCGCGGGGGCCTTCAAATCGCCGCAACTCCTGGAGCTGTCGGGCGTAGGCCAGGCGGAGCGGCTGCAATCTTTGGGCATCGCGGTAGCGCTCGACCTTCCGGGCGTCGGCGAGAATCTCCAGGATCATCCCGCGATCGGATTGACCTTCCGCCTCCAGAACATCGCCTCGGCCAATCTCGATGCGCGAGGCTGGCGCCTGCTCCGCGAGATCGCGAAATTTTACATGTTCGGCACGGGGGTGCTCACCTCGACGCCCGGCATGATCTCCGGTTTCGCTAAGCTCAGGCCGGGCGCCGCCTCCGCCGACATCCAATTCATGGCGCGACCGTTCACCAGCGTCCCCAGGAGCACGACCTTCGCGCCGGAACGCCTCCCCGGGATGTCGATCGCGATCTGCCCTTGCCGCCCACGGAGCCGTGGCGCCTCGCACATCACGAGCAGCGATCCCCTGGAGGCGCCGAGCTTCCGGATGAATCTGCTCACCGATCCGGAGGACGTCCAGCTCCTCATCGAGGGCGTCAAGCTGGCGCGGCGTATCGTCTCGCAGGACGCCATCCGCGATCACATCGCCAACGAACTCAACCCCGGCCCCGATGTGACCAGCGACCAGGACATCGAGCGTTATATCCGGTCGACCGCCGTGACCGCGTTCCACGCCTCCGGCACCTGCAGGATGGGCAATGACCCCGACGCTGTGGTCGATGCGCGCCTCCGTGTCCGGGGCATCGAGGGGCTGCGTGTCGTCGATGCCTCGATCATGCCGAACATCGTCTCGGCCAACACCTATGCAGCGACCATCATGATCGCCGAGAAGGCCGCCGACATGATCATCGAAGATCGGCACGCGGCCTGAAATCCGCCAAAGGAGAATGAAGATGCAGTTCAAGGTGCCGGCCCTGTCGGAAGCCGTTCACAAGCCGCTCCACCCCGATGCGTTGTTCATCGATGGCGAATGGAGCGCACCTGCCGAGAAGGGGCGCCTCGAGCTGATATCGCCGGTATCCGAGGAGTCGATCGGGAGTGTCGCCGCTGCAGGCGAAGCTGATATCGACCGAGCGGTCGCGGCGGCGCGCCGAGCCTTCGACCATGGTCCATGGCCCCGCATGACCGTGGCCGAGCGTGCCGCCAGGATGCGGCGCCTGGGAGAGCTGCTCACTGCCCGTGCCGAGGCGCTCAGCTATCTGTGGACGCTGGAGGCCGGAGCGCCCCATTTCTTCACATCGCGCGTTTCGGAGCGCTGCGGGATGATCGCGAATTTTTATGCCGAGCTTGCCGAAGAAATGAACTTCGTCGATCCCCGACGCCGCACCGCTGGCGGCTATGGTGTGGTGGTTCGGGAGCCAGTCGGCGTAGTTGCAGCGGTGGTTCCGTGGAACGCTCCGGTTTTTCTGGCGATGATCAAGATGGCGCCGGCGCTCATGGCCGGCTGCACGATCGTGATCAAACCGGCACCCGAGACGCCCCTCGACGCCTATATTCTGGCGGAATGCGTCGAGCAGGCCGGCTTCCCCGCCGGAACGGTCAATATCGTCGCGGCGGAACGCGCGGCAAGCGATCGTCTGATCCGTCACCCGGGCATCGACAAGGTCTCCTTCACCGGCAGCACCGAAACCGGCCGGCACATCATGAAGGCGGCCGCGGACCGCTTCGCGCGGGTGACGCTGGAGCTCGGCGGCAAGTCTGCGGCGATCGTGCTTGACGATCTGCCGATCGAGAAGGCCATTCCCGGCATCGTCGCGCAGGTCTCGGGCAATTGCGGTCAGGCCTGCGTTGCGCTCTCGCGCCTGCTCGTTCCATCGGGACGGCATGACGAATATGCCGAGGCGCTCGCGGACGCCTTCACTGAGGTCCGGATCGGCGACCCGTTCGATCCCACTACGCAGATCGGCACGCTGGCCATGAAGCGGCAATATGACCGCGTATCGGAATATGTCGAATTCGGACGCGATGGCGGCGCGAAGCTGGTGGTGGGCGGTGGCCGCCCGAAGCATATCGAGCATGGCTATTTCTTCGAGCCCACGCTGTTCGCGAACGCCTCCAACGACATGCGGATCGCTCGCGAGGAAATCTTCGGGCCGATTGTAGCAATGATCCCCTACGACACCGTCGATGAGGCGATCGAGATCGCCAATGATTCCGATTACGGGCTCCACGGCGCGATCTTCACCGAGGATTTCGACCTTGCCTATCAGCTCGGCCGTCGACTGCGCACCGGCAATGTCGGCGTGCTGGGCAACACCATGGACCTGACCATGCCGTTCGGCGGCTGGAAGCAATCCGGGATCGGCCGCGAAGGCGGACCCGAGGGCCTACTAAGCTTCACCGAGCTGAAGACGATCTACCTGCCGGAACTTCCCTCGGCCGCCGTCGGCTGAGGGGCTAGCCGTCGCGCTAGTCTCGCTGCCTGCCCACCGTGGGCGAAGACTCGCCCCATCCCATCGAGAAAAGCGGCGTGCGATCGTCACCCAGCCGCCGTTCGACGCCGGTGGTATTTGGGCTATGCGGCCTCAGGAAATCAGGCATGTCGCCGTCGGGATCGGCCGTCCATAACCAGGTTTCATCGCCGATTCGCTTCGAAGGTCACCGTTTCGGCGGTTCGCTTCCGTTCGAGGGCACCGGCGAAGCTCTTGCCGACAGCACTCCTGTCGAGGCGCGTCGCTATGCGGTCAGCATTGGAATGAATGCTGAAAACATAGGTTGTGAAGTTGCCTTCGATCTTCCTGACGACCAAATAGCGAGTGCCCTCATCGTCGAAAAGCTGCCCGAAGACGTACATGCCGTCGCGGTTCAGCCCGAAGTGCGGCGCATTGCTGTAGATCTGATCCGCGGAAGGATGAAAATGCCCGCACAGCGTCGTACGATTGAAATCGCCAGCTTCGCCGACGTGCAGAGTCGCTCCCATCACGGCCTCCCCATATCCCGCGCCGTAAGCACTGGCCCGTTCGGCGCAGGCTTGCGCCCTCTTCTAAGCCTTTGGCTTCGGCACCTTGGCGGCCAGCGCTTCACGGAAGCCATCCGATCCGAGCAGCAACGACTGGGCCATGACGCCGGCCGACCATTCCTGAGCCATTGTCGATTCCAATCCGCGGTGGATAAGCTCCTTGGCCAGCCGGAAGGCTTCATGGGGCTTGGCGGCCAAGGCCTTGGCGCGTTGCTGGGTGCCCTCGCGCAGCGTTTCGATGTCTTCGAACACGGCATTCGCCAAACCGGTGCGCAACGCCTCATCAGCGTCCACCCTGCGCCCCTCGAGAATCATCTCCTTCGCCAGGCTCAGCCCGACGGTGTGCGGCAGCAGCATCGCACCGCCTAGTGGCGGGATGAGACCGAGGTCGAGCCAGCTCTCCTGGAAGAAGGCGGTGCGATCGATCAGCCTCACATCGCAGGCCAGAGCGATTTCGCAACCGACCGTGATGGCACCACCGGAAATTGCCGCCAATGTCGGCTTGGCGCAGCCGTAAAGTCGCCGCGTGGCGCCCTGGAACCACTTATAGATCGGCCCCGAGGCCTCGGTCCCGCCTGCATCGCTGATCCCGTGGAGAAATCCGAAGTCACCGCCGGCGAGGAAATTCCGGCCCTCACCCGTCACGACGATCGCGCTGACAGCCGGGTCCGCGATCGCCGCATCGAGTGCGCCGCAGAGCTGCTCCATCAGCGCCGGATGAGCCGCATTGCCCGCACGCGGCCTATTCAGTGATATCCATCTAATGCCGTCCTCAGTCCAGTTGAGGATTTCCAAGGCAGAATCGCGTGAATTCGTCTCCATAGAGATTTCTCTATTAGTTGGACGCAAGCCGAGTCAAGAAAAGGCGCGCAGAATGTCCTCGATTATGGGAAACGCTCGTCCAGCGCCGACCGCGCCTGCGATCTGCCCTGCGGGACCATTGCTGCTCGATCAGGGGTGACCGAATGCGCACGTCAAGTCCAGGCGGCATTCTCCTGCGGCCCCCCACTGGCCTGGTCCTCATCGGTCCAGCGCCTGATCATCTGGGCACAGCGCCTCGCCTCGATCGAAGCGATTTCCGAATCCCGCGACAATATGGCGCGCAGCATCTTATTGCGCTGGGCGCGCCATGCGAGATAGCGCTCTTCCTTGCCGAAAAGCATGTCGTCCTCAGGCCTCAGCGTAGCCACGAGGTCGAGCAATATTTGCATGAAGAGATGCAGGACATTGTTGCCCGATGCCTCACCGACAATCTCGTTATGCTGGCGCTCGGCCCGCAGAAAGCGCCGGAAGCTGTAATCCACATCGAGAACGACTTCGTCCTGCTCAAGGAACTCCTCCAGGCCAGCCGCCTCGCTGGGCGTGATCCGCTCCGCCGCAAGGACGATCATTTCCGAACGAATGGTCTCGACCGCGTGCAGCATGTCCTCGCGGCGCGTGCCCCGAACCTTAAGCAGGATCGACGCCATGTGAGCGACGCTCGAAAAGTTTGGCCGCTCAGCGAAATAGCCACCGCCGACGCCGCGGCGGACTTTCACGAGCTGCTCCTGACCCACCAGCGCCGCGGCCTGCCGCAGGGTCGGCCGGCTCACCCCATAGCGCGCGATCAGATCATCTTCCTGGCCAAGAAGCGTGCCGGGCTGGACGCCAAGCGAATCCTCCCGGAGCGCTATGACCACCTTGCGGACGGCGGGCTGAGCGACTGTCGATATCTTGATGGCGAGCATATCCATTCGGCCTCTTATCAATCCCTGTATCAGCGGCGGGAACCGACGATCGGCCCAATCCACGATCTTATGGAGCGAACATATTTCCAGCGCAGAACGCCTCAACGCTATAGCGGCGGGTTCGAACGATGCCAAGGCAAGCGACGGCACGCGGCTGGATTGAGGTTACGCTGATAGGTGGAAAGGCTTGCGATGGCATCGATTTTGCGGCCTCGAGCTCGAAAAGCAGTAGCGCTTTGGCCGCTAGGCGCCCGGTGGAACGTCCGCCCCCGCGGCTACGCCGGCTTCGGATTCAAACGAGGCGATCTGATCGTGCCACTTACGGATTGTCCGAGCGACGACCGAGCCCCCGAGCGGGAGCTGTCGGGGCGGCGATGGCCGATCGAGCGCGGCCACGATGGCCTTGGCGCCCCGCCGCGGGTCGCCCGCTTGGTTCCCATGGAGCTCGGCGTTCAGCTTGCGCCGCTGCTCCATCAGGCCTTGATAGTCGTCAATGTGCCGAGCGGCGTGCATCTGCGCGTTTCCCGAGAAATTGGTGCGGAAGGCCCCCGGCTCGACCACCATGACATGAATCCCGAATGGTGCGACTTCGCCGCGCAACGCCTCGGACAAACCTTCGACGGCGAACTTGCTCGCGCAATAATAGGAGGAACCGGGATTGGCGCAGAGACCGGCTACCGACGAGATGTTGATGATTGCTCCCCGGCGCCGGCCGCGCATGGACGGCAGCACGGCGCGGGTCAGCGCCGCCAGGCCGAAGAAATTGATGTCGAAGAGGGCACGCACCTCCGCGTCGCTCGCCGCCTCGACCGAAGACAGTAAACCGACCCCGGCATTGTTCACCAGGACATCGATCGGGCCATGGGCCGCTTCGGCGGCCATCGCCGCGGCCTCGATCGAGGCCGGTTGGGTAACATCCAGCGCCAGCGGATTGGCGCCGAGCACCTTCAGATTGTCCAGCGCCTGGGACGACCGGGCACCCGCGCTCACCCTGCCGCCCGAAGCCAGCGCGGCCTCGCACAGTGCGAGCCCCAGCCCGGACGAAGCACCGCTGATCAGCCAATGCCCGGCAGAGAATGTCATGTTCTTCGGCTCAGGCAGATTGCGCCATGTCCTAGGGGCGTCACTCGATCTGACCGATCTTCGTGCCGACGTCGTAGGTCTCGCCTTCCTCGCCGATGCGCCGGAGGACACCCGCGGCCGGCGCCTCGATCTCCTGCGTCGCCTTGTCGGCCTCGATCGTATAGATGGCCTGCCCTTCGGCGACGGCTGCACCGTCCTCGACGAGCCATTCAATTAGTTGCCCCTCGGTCATCGACATTGCGAGCTGCGGCAGAATCAGATCCGTAGCCATGAATGTTCCTCTCAATAGTGGATGAGCTCGCGGATACGCGCCTCGATGGCGGCATCGGTTGGTAGCTGCGCGGTCTCGATGTTCCGCGAATAGGCGATGGGGAGATATTCCGCGCCGAGGCGCGACGCCGGCGCCTTGAGCGAGCGGAACAGCTCCTGGTTGATGGTCGCCGCGATCTCCGAACCCAGCCCGCAGAATTCGGTCGCCAGATGGACGACGAGCGCCCTGCCGGTCTTTTGAACTGAGGCGAGCACACGATGATAATCGAGCGGCATCAGGGTGCGCAGATCGATCACCTCAGCATCGATCCCATCATCCGCCAGCTTGTCGGCCACGGCCAGGCAGCGACCCACGAACATGCCGTAGGTGATCAGGGTGATATCCTTGCCCGGCCGCTTCACCTTCGCGACGCCGAGCGGGATCCGATAATTACCAGCCGGCACCTGCTCCTTCGCATTGAACAGGATCGCCATCGACTCGATGTGGACGCAGGGATCATCGTCGAAGATGCAGCTCAGCAGCAGCCCCTTCGCCTCGATCGGCGTCGAGGGATAGACCACCTTCAGCCCTGGCGTGTGCAGAAGCCAGGATTCAAGCGACTGCGAATGCTGAGCACCGATCCCGCCGACCCCGCCGGCGCAGATGGTGCGGATGGTCAGAGGAACGCTGGTCGCGCCGCCCGACATGAAGCGCTGCTTTGCGGCGTGGTTGGAGATCTGATCCATGCACACGCCAATAAAATCGTTGAACATGATCTCGGCCACCGGCCGCATACCGACCAACGCGGCCCCGATGCCGGCGCCAATGATCGCCTGCTCGGCGATCGGCGTCGGTCGGATGCGTTCCCGCCCCCATTTGGTTTCCAACCCCAGCGTAGTCTTGAACACGCCGCCGATAGGATCGCCGATATCCTCGCCTAGGGCGAACACCCCGGCATCGAGCCCGAGCGCGACATCGTGCGCATCGCGGATCGCCTCCGCCATGTTGAGCTTCCGGGTCTCGCCCTCGGGCAGTTCCTCCGCCCGCCGTTCGGGATAGAAACCGCGACGCGGGACCATGTCCGGATCGTCATAGACGTCGATATACATCTCCGCTGGCTCGCAATCCGGGCTGTCGAGAGCGAAGGCGACGGCTTCGGCGACCTCGGCCTGCGCAGCCTGGTCAATCGCGTCGACCTCATCCTGGGACAGTGCACCGGCCTCGAGCAGCATCGCCCGCATCGCCTGCACCGGCCAGACACGCTTGGCTTCCTCGAGCTCGACCGCTTCGAGATGGTTGGGATCAGCGACACCGGCATGGCTACCGAGACGCATCGTCAGCGCCTCGACAAAGACCGGACCTTTGTCATTCCGGACATCGTCAACAATGTCCTTCATCGCCTTGTGGAAGGCGATGGGATCGTTGCTGTCGAGGCGAACGCCTCGGAAGCCAAGCGCCTCGGCCCGCGACGCAAAGTCCTCGCTCGCGGTGTAGTCCGGTATCTTGGTATATTCCCCGATCAGATTGTTCTGGCACAGGAAGATTACCGGCAGCTTCCAGAGACCGGCGAGGTTCATCGCCTCGTGCACGGCGCCGATGCTCGTCGCGCCATCGCCGAAATTGACGATCGTCACCCGCCGCTCGCCGCGCATCTTGGCGGCTAGGGCCAGGCCATTCGCGATCGGCGCTCCGGCCCCTACGATGCCGGTCGTCAACATAGATCCCGACGCGGGATCGGAGACATGGGGCGACCCGCCCTTGCCCTTGTTCACGCCATCGGAGCGTCCGAGCATCTCCGCGAACAGGCGCTTGAGCGGCACCCCCTTGGCGACGAGATCGTGAATGCCGCGATAGATGGTGACCATATAATCATCGGAGGTCACCAGAGGCGCAATCGCCGCCGGGATCGCCTCCTGCCCGGTCATCGGCCAGTAGGTGAAGCGGAACCTGCCCGACGACAGGCCGGCGCGGACCGCCTTGTCGACCTCATGGATGCGGACGATCTGAGCGAAGATCGCCTTCAACGTCTCCGGATCCAGGCCGAGATTGCTCCCGTCCGTCCTGATCGCCACCGATGCCTCCACTGACAGCCTCCTCACGCGGAATATCTAAATTGAGTAAACTCTATGCACATTCCGCCGCCGAGCGTCAATCCGCTTGGCTCGCTTCCAATTGCAATGTCGCCTGGTACTCGGCTGAAGCCGAGCCGCGCCTCAGCAATTCACGCCGAAATTCGCGCCCGGGGGCCTGAATACTTTTGAAAGATTAGGCCAAACGGGCCCCGAAAGCACCGACCGCATCGGTCAGCAGCTCGCGCATCCAGCGGTGTCCCGCGTCTTCGGACCGGGACCGATGCCATAGCATCGAGATCGTCGCGGTCCTCATGGGCGGGAGCTTCTTCAAGGGCCGGACATCGAATCGCTCGAGATTGGCCGCCGTGAGGCGCAACGGCACCAGGGCCACAAGGTCCGACTGCTCCACGATCGCCAGCGCCGACCGGCTATCATAGACGGTGACCGCGGCTGTACGAACCGTCATACCGAATTCCGAAACGAGCAGAGGCCCCGCCTCGGTGGTGCCGCGACGGTCTATGCCGCCTTCGCTCCACACGCCTTGCGCATCGATCCGGCGATCGCCGGCACGTATCGCGATGCGCGGCAATTGGGCCAATTCCTCGGGCGTTTGGACGCGATGGGCTTGAGGGTGTCCGGTGCGCGCCACCCAGACCAGAACCTCATCGAAGAGCGGCTCCGACATAAAACGCTTGGAGCTGTTGCCCACTCCCCCAATGGCGAGGTCGATCAGGCCCGCGTCGAGCCAGGCGGCCAGTTCACCGGTCAGATTCCAGATAGACAGGCAGGTCTGACTTGCGCGCGAACACAGCCCGGCTACCACCGATGGGAGCAAGAATTCCACGATCATTGCGCCCGCCGCGATCCGGAATTCGCGTGTGCTGACGGCCGGATCGAAGCCCTCCGGCGTGAAGGCATGCCGCAAGACCGATAGCGCTTCGCCAACTGGACGAGCGAGCTTCTCCGCCCTCGAGGTCGGACTAAAGCCTTGCGCCCCCCGGATGAAGAGCGGGTCGTCGAGGGCCTCGCGCAGGCGGCCTAGCGCATGGCTGACGGCCGACTGGGTCAACCCGAGGCGCGCCGCCGCGCGGCTGACCATTCGCTCTTCGTAAAGGGCTTCGAACACCCTCAGCAGATTCAGATCGAGCTTGTCCACATGAACACCCCGCAGATAAGATTCCGATCCTATTCATTAGGTGGCCGATACTCAATGAGTTATCTCTTCGCCAAACCGGCAGAACGATCGCCGGCAGCTGCCTACGCTGTTGGAGAGGTATGGACATGCGCAACGACGTCATCGACAGGGGGCCCAGCCCCGACGATATCGCCCACTATAGGGACAAGGGTTTCGTCATCCCGTCTTTCCGCTTCACGGGTGCCGCGCTGGATCGGCTGCGCGACCTGACCGGAGCGGTGGTCAGCGCAAACCCTCTCATGCTCAACCGGCCCATTCCGAACCCGGCCTGCCCGTCCTTCGAGAAATACGGGATGCAGACCGATCGGGGCCTGATGGAGTTCTGTGCACATTCCCGCATTGTCGACATGGTGGAAGCACTGATCGGCCCCGACATCGTGCTGTGGTCGAACACGATCTTCAGCAAGCCCGCGACGGCGGGCAAGCGGACGCCTTGGCACCGGGACGGGGAGTTCTGGCCGCTCGACCCGTTGGCAACGGTCACCCTCTGGATCGCCGTGACCGAAAGCAACCGCAGCAACGGATGCCTGCGGCTGATCCCCGCCTCGCATCTTTCCGAAACCATCGGGCGTCATCACGACGTCACCACCGACGACGTAATCTTCGCCCGCGAGATCGAAAATGGCGAATTCGACGCCTCCTCCGCCTTCGACGTCGAACTCGAGCCCGGGCAGATGGTCTTCTTCGACGTCCGCATGATCCACGGCGCGGCGCCGAATGGGGGCAAGCTGAGAACTGCGTTCACGGCGCGATATATGCCGGCGACCACGCGATTCGATCATGGCGACGCCCGCGCCTCGACCATCAACGAGGACGGCTACAGCCTGGACACGCGGCCGCTGTTCCTCCTGCGCGGCACCGATCGCGCCGGCAATGACTTCACGCGGAACTTCGATCAGCGCGATCATGACGCCGTGAAGCGGTGGCTGGAGGCATAGAGATGGACCTGGAGGAACGCCGCCAACGGGCACTGCGCTATATCGATGGGATCGCCCGAAGCGATCTGCCCGAGAGCCTTTTCGCCCCCGAATTCTCCGGCTGGTCAGGAATGTCCGGCGACATACCCGGCCCCGAACTACGCAAGCGGGCGCTGATGATCAAAGAATTGTTCCGCGACGGGCTCGCCTTCGAGATTTTCGATATGGTCGCCGAGGGCGACATCGTGGCCATACGGGCGTCCTCCCACGGCATATTGGATGACGGCACCGACTACCGGAACGACTACCATTTCCAGTTTCAGTTCGACCAACAGGATCGCATCCTGAAGGTCCGCGAGTTCATGAACGTGAAGGTCGCGGCTGAGCTGATCCGCCCCGCGATGCAGCGGCGAATGCAGGCACGCGCCGCGAGCGAGTGACGCTCGCGGGCATAGTCCTTCTCAAGGCTTGACGAAGACGGCGTCTTCGTCGGGATGCGGCTGTTCCGGATCGACGAAGATATCGATGAACAGCGGCGCCGAGGGATCGTGACGATAGGCGGAGAAGTCCTTCACGCCTGCCTCCGCCAATACGTCGTCGTCGATCAGGAAGCGGCCGGTGTTCGTCCGGGCGTCGCTCAGGAAGATGGCATGGGCGGCATCCGACATGATCTCGGGCTTGCGCGAGCCGCGCATCATCGCTTCTCCACCCAGCGCGAATTCGACGGCGGCGGTCGCGACGGTCGTGCGCGGCCACAGGCAATTGCAGGCGATGCCGTCAGCAGCGAACTCCCGCGCCATGCCGAGCATGACCATGGACATCCCATATTTGCTGAGCGTGTAGGGCAAATGCTGTGCAAACCACTCCGGCCGAAGATCGAGCGGGGGCGACAGGCTCAGGATGTGCGGATTGGTGCTCTTGCGCAGATGGGGAATGCAGGCCCGGCTGGTGACGAAGGTTCCTCGCATATTGATCGACTGGATGAGATCGAAGCGCTTGACATCGATCTCGAGCGACGGTGACAGATTGATCGCGGAGGCATTGTTCACGCAGACGTCGATCCCGCCGAAATGCGCCGCGGCCTGGTCCACCGCCGCGGTGACGGCGGCATCGTCGCGGACATCGAGCAGCAGCGGCAGGGCCTTCCCGCCAGCCGCCTCGATCTGCTCGGCTGCCGTATAGATGGTGCCGGCGAGCTTCGGATGGGGATCCGCGGTCTTGGCCGCGATCACCACATTGGCGCCGTCGCGCGCGGCGCGCAGGGCGATCGCCAGACCGATGCCGCGGCTACCGCCGGTGATGAATAAGGTCTTTCCAGCCAGTGAAGCCATGGGATCTCCAGGAAGTTGTCGCTGGTCGGCGATGGGGCCGCCGAACCTCTGATGGTCAGTCGGCGTCGGTCCACCTGGGCTCACGCTTCTCGATGAAGGCGGCGGGCCCCTCGACGGCATCGGGATGCGCGCGATGGCGGATCAGGATATTAAAGCCATGCTCATAGGCCTTCGATAGCGGCATCTCGAACGAGTCCCAGATCGCCCTGAGGGACTGTCGAACCGCGGCGGGCGATCCCAGCGCTACCAGCCGGGCGATTTCGAGCGCCCGCTCCCGAAGCGTTTCGGCCGCCACGACTTCCGAAACGAGCCTGGCTTCGAGAGCCTGTTGCGCGGAAAGCCTTTCGAACTTGCCGAGCAGGACCATCCGCAGCACCGTCCCCATGTCGGTGCGGCGGACTAGGCCGATCGGTTCCAGCGCCGTCACCTGACCGACATTGACATGCGTATCGACGAAGCTCGCCTTCTTGCTGGCGATCACGATGTCGCCGTCCGCGACGAAGTGCAGACCGGCGCCTGCGCAAACTCCATTCACCGCGACGATGGTCGGGACGAAGATCCCGGCTTGGCGATTAGTGAATTTGGGAACGATGACCTGGGCGGGATCCGAGGTCGTCTCCGCGGCCTGCTTGAGGCCGCCGACATCAGCGCCGGAGCAGAAGGCCCGCCCCTCTCCGGTGATGACGATCGCTCGGATCGAGCCATCTTGCTCCGCCGTCCGGAACTGATGCTCGAGGGCATGCTGCATCGGGCGGAATAGCGCATTCAGCTTGTCCGGCCGATTGAGGGTCAGGATCAGAATATGGCCTTCGCGCTCGACCTTAAGCGATTCATGTTCCAACCAACTTCTCCAGCACAGCGATCGACGGCGACGATACCATCAAAGACCAGGCCGCGACGGCTTGTCGATCCGATAGGGCGTCACAGCGGGCGCCTCGGGCAATTTCACCGGTCCATGCTGCCGCGACGGCACCAGGATGGTGGCGCTGCCCTTCATATTCTGCTGCCCACGCTGGTTCGTCGCGATGATCTCGAGTTCGACGAGCGGCCCGAGCTTCTCGTCCACCCACGCCTCGGTCACGGTGCCGCTGATCCAGGTCGTGTCGCCGACATAGTTGAAGTTGCGCAGCTCGTAGCGAATACGGTGGATGAAGGCGTCGTCACCGACGAAGTTCGTCAGATAATGGCACAGCATGACGTAGCGCATCGGGCCAATGTCATAGATGCTCGGGACGCCGATACTGCGAGCCAGCTCCTTGTCCCAGTGCACGCGCTGGACCGAATCCCAGGCTCCAAACTCGTCCTTGGAATAGAAGCCCCTGAGCCGCTTGCGGTTTTCATAGGCGAGACGGAAGGGCGGGTTGGTGTAGGTGATCCAGCCGGCGCCCATATACATGTTGATGATGTCGCTGACCGTCAGCGGGCCCTTGACCATCACGGGCATCGACCTGCCCGGCGTGACATCCTCAAAATAGAGCGGATCGGCCGACCGCAGGAACTGATTGTCGTAGGCGGCCTCGATCTTCGCCAGGTCCTCGTCGCTATATTCCGGCTTCTTATAGGTCGTTTCAGCCTTCGCCTTCGGCTTTTCCCCCGCCGCCAAAGAACGCCGCTCAGCATGAACGAACCATCGCGAACTGGTGAGGTAGACCTTCTCGTCGCCATCCCAATAGCAATTGCTGTTGGTGGTGATGACCGAGCGATTGGCGAAGGCGCTTTCCTTCTCGACCGCATCCGACAGCCACTCGGACCGATAGAGTTCGGTGCCTTCGAGCAGCGGGCGATAGAAGAAATATTCGGCGCCCGAATGATAGAGCTGCACACCGCGGAGCGCCTGGTGGGTCTCGGCGTGAAGCTCGGGTGAAACTGAAGGCGAGCGCTGCCAGCCCATCGACCATTCGAAGCCCGGCGGAGCAACCACCCCACCCCAACGCGAGGCGCGCGCATGGGCCGGATCGATATAGAGCGGGTTGTCGTCGCCGATCGACATCGCCCAGCGACGAACGCCTTCCGCGTCGACCACGGGGTTCCAGGGATTGGTGCTCAAGCCGGTACGCAGGGTAGGATTCGGGAATCCGATCCTCTTACGCAGTAACTCAAGATCCCGGTCGGTGATCTTTCCCCTGATTAGCCCTTGATCGGCCATCAACGCCTCTCTTCAGAACAACTTTGATAGGGCGTCGCTACCGCGTCGCGATAAAATAGTAAACTCTTTAACCGCGATTTGACAAAAAAAGATCCTCAATCCGATGGCCGCTATCGATTTTCGGACTCGTCTTCCAAGGCCCATGGCGGAAGAGATTTGTCGCGAAATGCCTTGAGCCCGTGCCGGATCTCAGGCGATTGCATCCGAATGACGGTCCGCTCGACGGTCTGGGTAACGAGGGCCGCATCGATGGGGCGCCCGTCGAAATCCGATAATTGTTTAGCTGCACGCATGGCATCGGGGGCGACGCGCCGAATCCCGTCCCGCAAGACCTCCAGTTCGGCGTCGAGCACGGAGCGATCCGCGACGACCTTGACAATGAGGCCAAGGCCCAGCGCACGTTCGGCATCGATGGGCAATCCCGTCGTGAACAGACTGATGGCGGCCCTTCGCCCGATCGCTCTCAGGATATAGGGGCTGATCACCGATGGAATGAGCCCGCTCCGGGCTTCCGGCGTTCCGAACCGGCTGTCGGCTGTCGCCACCGCGCTATCGCATGCGGCGACGATGCCGAGGCCCGCACCAAAGGCCACGCCCGAGACGAGGGCGACGCTATATTGTGGCAGCCGGGCAATTGCGCGGAACAGATCCGCCATCGCACCGATATTCTCCAATGGGTCCGGACTGCCGCGATCGCCGAGATCGACGCCGCCGCAGAAGTCGTCGCCATCGCCCGCGATCGCGACCAACCGTACCGAAGGCATCGAAGCCACCCCATCGAGGAGTGCCGTCAAGCCCTTGGCCGTCGCGATGCTGATCGCGTTGCGCTTCTCGGAACGGGCGAGCGTCACGCGAAGCCCGATCCCGCCCAACCGCTCGACCCTGACGGGCGCGGTCTCCAGCCCGGCGCGGAGCCGGGCCAGATCCTCATCGCGCAGGCTGGGGCCTTCAGGCGGCATGGAGGACCTTGAAGAAGCGGTCCTCATAATCGCCGTCGGACAGCTGGGCGACTTCGGCCAATCCACGCTCGAAGCTTTCGCCGACGTAGGTCCGGAACGGCGGATTCTCGGCATTGACCACGCCTGCGACGACCTTTGCCGCCGCCGCGGCCGAATAGGCCTCACCCCGCATCGCAGCGACCCGGGCGATCATTGCAGCCATAACCTCCTGATATGCGGTCCCCGAGGCGTCGGCGACGAAGCGGTTCTGGTCGATATTCGATTGCACCGCCCCCATTCCAACGATCGCCACGCCTACGCCAAAGGCGCGCATCTCGATCCGAAGCGCCATGGAGAAGGATTCCACCGCCGCCTTGCTCGCGCAGTAGACTCCGACCAGCGGCTGGGGGCGCCGCGCCGCACCCGACGATATCTGGATGATCCGGCCCGACCGCCGCTCGCGCATCGCAGGCAACACGGCCTTGGTCATACGGATAACGCCGTTGACGTTGGTATCGAACAGGCGCTCGATATCACCGACCTCATTGAGCTCGAGCGGGCCCCACATCGCCAAGCCGGCATTGTTGATGAGCACGTCAATCTCGCCCGCCTCGGCGATCGCAGCATCTACCGATGCCTGTTCCCTAACGTCGAGCGCGAGCCGCCGGGCGACCGGGAGATCGGCGAGCGTCTCCGCATTGCGCGCGGTCGCCACGACGTGATGCCCTTCCCCGCTGAGCTGCATCGCGATCGCGCGGCCAATGCCGCTTGAACAGCCCGTTACCAATATGCGCTTCATTCCAAGACCCTCTTCCTGGCCCGCCTGCGGCGGGCGACATCGGTGAAACCGGGGTGGCAGCCTGTCGTCAGATGATCTCGAACAGCGGCGCCAGCCTCACGCTCTTCATGAACCAGCGGCCCTCGATCTTCTCATAGCTGTCATGGCTGTAGCCATAGCCATGGCCATGATGGACCTCGGCCTGATAGCGATGGGGCAAGAAATGCTGCTGTTGCCAGACGCCGGTGGCCGAGGAGGGCGAGGCGATCTCAATCTCGGGCAGGTAATTGGCATGGAGCGAGGGCGTGGTCGCGAACCAGGTGGAAACCAGCTCGACGAAAGCGTCCGCACCGTCGAGGCCGCCGCGTTCGCGAAGCGATGGGAGGTCCAGACGGACGTCCGGCGCCAGCGTCGACCGGAGGAGATTCCAGTCCTTGGTGTCGATGGCGCGGCAATAACGCGCACGCAGGTTCTTGACCTCCTCGATCGCGAGCAGCCGCTCCTGCGCCGACATCTCCGTCACATCCGCCTCCCTGCCATCCACGTTCATGCACCCAACGCTGACGGATCGACCGGCGACGCCTGCTGGGCCTGTTCCTGGTCCTCGATGATCCACCGACGCATCAGCCGGGCGCAGCGACGAGCCTCAAGCGTAGCGAGCTCGGCATCCCGCTCGACCACCGCACGCAGCATCTTGTTCCGTTGCGTCCGCCAGCTGGCAATTCGCGAGCGCCGGCCGAACAGGATGTCATCCTGCCGCCGCAGCGTCGCCACCAGCTGGAGGAGGATGCGAAGGAACAGGCTGAGCACCTCATTGTGCGAAGCCCGAGCGATGATGTCGTTGTGCTGCAGCTCGGCCTTGAGGAAGTCGCGAAATCGGTATTCCGCCTCCGGCGCGGTTTGGTCGGCATGGAGAAAGGCCTTCAGCTCGGCGAGGTGGTCATCATTCGCCTTCTCGGCGGCAAGCTGAATTAATTCGGCGCGGATCGGATCGATCGCATGCAGCATCTGATCAAGACGCACACCATGAACCTGCAGAAGAATCGCCGCGAGATTGGCCACCGCGGAGGAGTCGGGCCGGCTAGCGAAATAGCCGCCACCAACACCGCGACGGGCCTGGATGAGTTGCTCCTGCGCAACCAGGCCAGCGGCCTGCCGCAAGGTTGGCCGACTGACGCCATATCGTACAACGAGTTCATCCTCGCGTCCCAGAAGCCCCCCGACAGGCAGCTGTAGCGCATCTTCTCGTAGCGCGAGGACCGCCCGCCGTACCGCGGTCTGCCCCGCCTGGGCATCCTCTTCTCCGCTGGCGAGACTCGGCAACAAAGTCGTGATGGGCAGCATCCAATATCCTCGAATCCCGCATCGAAGCCGCGCGATCAAAGATAACTCTATAGGAGTGCAAAATCCATATCGGCAACTGATTTCCACCTCAGAGCCGAGAAATATCCAATATTTTCGGATTCGGCGCACTACCATCGATTACGATTGACCCATAAAGGTTATCTGTTTTAATAGGACGGGCGAAAGGGAGGATGGCGTGACGAAGGGCATGTGGACCGACGAAAAGCTGGCAGAGCATGGCCTGAAACCAGCGCCCGCGCGAACCCCAATACCGGTAGGTCCGCAAGACGTCGTTACCTTCATCGACGAATCGCTCGCGGCTCGCCCCGACAAGATGGCGCTCATTGGTCGGCATCGCCGCCTAACGTTTGCGGAACTCGAGCAGGAGATCAACGCCGCGGCCGCCTATCTCCAGTCGCTCGGCTTGACTATGGGCGACCGCATTACCGCATCGGCCTCCAACCATCCTGAAATCGTCATCGCCTTCCTCGCCGCCCAGCGGCTCGGCCTCATCTGGTTCGGCATCAATCGCAACTATTCAACGCCGGAGAAGCTCTACCTGATCGAAGATGGCGGGCCGCGCGTGGTCCTGGCCGAGACCCGGATCGCGGAGGACCTTCGCTCCGCGGGTATTGGCGGCGATGGTCGCCGGCTGATCGTGATGGAACCGGTGGGCGACTGTGAGTGGACCGCAGGCGTGGCGGCGCATCGCGGCGCATCGCGCGCCGATATCGCGATCGATCCTTGGGCGCCTGCCGGCATCGCCTATACCAGCGGCACAACCGGCCGACCGAAGGGCGCCGTCCACAGCCAGCACAACATGATGGTGGCGGCCACGATGGCGGCCCTCGTCGTCGGCGACAAGCGGCTCGAAGCGATCCGCGGGCAAGCCTCGCCCATGACCATACTGAACATGCTGATTGGCGGGCCGCTTTCGGCCCTTTCCGCCGGCAATACGCTGGTCTGCATGGATCGTATCGATGTCACAGGTCTCGCCGAGTGGATCGGCGCCGAGAAGATCAACACACTGTCGCTCGTCCCCACACTCATCCAAGATCTCCTGACCTCGCCCGACATCGATCCGGCCCAGGTCGAGTCCCTGACCTGGGTAGTGGTCGGCGCGGCGATGGTCCCGGAGGGCATGCCGGCGCTTTACGAAGCCCGCTTCGGGCACAAGCCGACGATCGGTTACGGCCTGACCGAAAATCCCACGGTGGTCTCGCGCACGGTCGACAGCACTCCGGCGACCGAGGGCGCGGTCGGCCGCGCCATGCGGCACCTCGACGTCGCGACCGTCGACAATGACGACCAACGGCTGCCCGCTGGCGAGGTCGGCGAGATCGTGATCCGTCCGATCTCAACCGGCGAATGGGCCGATGTCTACACGCCCACGCTCGGCTATTGGAACAATCCGAAAGCCACCGAGGAGCTGCTGCGCAACGGCTGGATGCACACCGGCGATATGGGCCGGGTTGATCCGGACGGCGAGATGTTCATCCACTCCCGCCGGAGCGAACTGATCGTGCGTGGCGGGTCCAACATCTATCCTGCCGAGATCGAGCGGATCATCCGGCTCGATGAACGGGTTGTCGACTGCGCCGTGGTCGGCATGCCGGAACGACGGCTCGGCGAAGTCCCGGCCGCCTTCGTCCAGGTCAATCCCGGAACGGAAAGCGACGCACTGCTCGAGGACCTAAGAGCTCAGTGCGAGATGGAGCTCGCGCGCTATAAGGTACCAGTGTTCTGGAAGGCGCTGGACGAGCTGCCCCGCAATGTCATGGGCAAGATCGTCAAGCAGGAGCTCCACGCCTTCTTCGAGCCGGTGGCCTGATCCAAACACCGCAGTGGCGACCCGGTCAGCGGCTCAATCCGCCAGGCTAGGCTGTGCATGCCTGCCTGCCGGGTAGAAAGAAGGCCGAGACCATCACCACGCCGCAGCCCAGCAAGAGATAGGCGAACGCCAGCATGAAGGCGGCCGGCGAAGGCCATAAAGCGGTTCCGCCGGCCGCCGCGACAACAGTGGAGCTGGCCAGCAGGGCAACCACGATCTGATTGCCGATCGCCTGGCCGATCGCACGGACCACCCCGGAGAAGCCGACCGCCTCGCTCGTCCGCCCCGCCGGGACCGCCGCCACCACAATGTTGGGATGGGCAGCGACGAAGCCGGTGATCCCGGCACTCGCCATGATCATCGTCGCGAGCATCCAGTCCACCGATCCATTGAGGAGTGCCATGCCTCCGATGCCAGCGGTCATAATCGAAAGCGCGCCGATCATCGCCGTCTTCGCACCCAGCCTCATCGAGACATAGCCACTGAGCGGGCCGGTGACGATGGCGATCGCTATACCGAGCGCTTGGAGCAGGCCGGCGAGCGCAGCCGAGATGCCGAGGCCGATGCCGGTCGACGAAGGCTGCTGCAACAGCAAGGTCTGCATCAGCGCCATCTGCATGCCGCCCAGCGCAAAGAGAGCCATGGTGATGTTGGCCAGCGCCGATCTGCGATCGGCCAGCAGACGCACGTCAATCAGCGGATTGGGATGTCGGAGCTCGTGGCGTACCCAGAGGGCGATGCTAGCGACCGCCGCGGCGAGCAGCCCCATCGTCCTGGGATCGCCAACACCCCATTTGCCGATGTTGCTGATCGCGATCAGGACCGCGACGATCCCCGGAACGAACAGGACGCCGCCAAGCACATCGAGGCGCCCGCTCTGCCCCGAGGCTGGCACGTTCGGGAGCAGCATCGCACTCAGCCCCAGCGCGCCGACGGCAAGGCCGCTGCTCGTGACGAAGATGCTCGACCAGTGGAAATGCTCGGCCAGTGCGCCGCCCACTATGAAGCCGACCGCACCGCCCAGCGATGATGTGGTCGTGACCAGGGCGATGCCCATCGACATATAGCGCTGCGGCAGGAGCTGGCGGGTCAGGCCGACGCACAGCGGCAACGCTGCTCCCGCAAAGCCCTGGATCGCGCGGCCGACGATCACCAGTGAAAGGTCGGAGGCGACGGCGCTCAGCAACGATCCGAACGCGGCGAGCGACAGGACGATGAGCAGCACCCGCTTTCGCCCGTAGATGTCACCCAATCGCCCGACCAAGGCGGCGGCCGAAGCCGAAACGAGGAGATAGCTGGTGATGAGCCAGCCCACACCGGTCGGAGATCCGAACTCTTCCAGAAAGGTATTGATCGAAGCGAAGATCATCGTGGTCTCGAAGGCGGCAGCGAGATCGGCCGTCATCAGCGCGATCATGACGGGCAGGATGGGATGGTTGCCCGATTTCACCGCGTCTTGGTCGCTCCGCTGCTCATCCATTCGTGCCCTCCCCGGTGGATGTCGACAGCTAGCCGCCGAATCAATTATCTATTAAGAGGCGATAGGCAACCAAATCAACTCACCATGATACATGAATGGGCTCTTTTAGGGGCATTCTGGGCAATGCGACATCATTGCCACTCCGATCATCTATCATATAGAGTTGCTTGAATTGGTTGGCACCCCGAAGGGGGTGCTGGTAGGAACGGGTAGCTCAAACACAGACGATCGGGAGGAACATCGTGACTAGAAGGGACCAGTATAAGGAACGCGGCGATCCCCTGAAGATCGGCCTCCTTCTCGACAATCCGCCCCGTTACACCGAGCATGCCGAGCGGATCTACGATCTCGTCGCCGAGCAATATCGGGAATCGGGCCGCTTCGAACGCGGCGTCGAGTTCATAAAGGTCTATCCCTGGGGGCCGCCGGCCGGCTTCATCCAGAACAGCATCAACGCCTTCCACCAGCTGTGCGACGAGGGCGTGCTGGCCGTTCTGGGCGGGCATCACGCGGACGACTGCATCGCGCTCACCCCTCATGCCGATGCGCGCAAGGTTCCCTTGCTCAACACTGGCGCGACGACGCACGCGATGTCCGATTGGAGCTTCTCGATCAGTTGGGGGAGCATTCCGCACGACGTCTATACGGTGGCAAGCTGGCTGCGCCAGAAGGGCTATAAACGCATCGCGATCACCTGGGATCGCGCCGACCATATCCTCGAAAATGTGCTGCACTTCCGCAATGCCTGCGCACGCGCCAGCATCAAGATCCTGTCGGACATCCGCTTCCCGCAGCTCGTCACGCCGACGCTCAATGATCTGTTCGCGGAAGCGGTCAGCGACTTCCGGGCGCTCAATCCCGATGCCCTGGCCCATTTCGGCTCGGGCGTGATGTCGTACAAGTGGGCGGAATATGTGACCAATTCCGACTGGGACGTTCCCAGGGTGATGAACGACGCCTTCCATGGCGCGACCAATCCCGACGCCAAGGCGGGTTTCGAGGGCTGGGTCGGCACCACCATGTGGGACGACGACAACAAGGTGAACGCCAAATTCATGGCCGACTATATGACGCGCTATCCGGACGTGGCGCGGCCGAGCGGCGAGCTGCTGGGGCTGTTCCGCGACGCGGTCACGACCTTGATGGAAGGCGTCATTCTGGCGCCGATCATGACGCCGGACGGTATCCGCCGCGGTCTGGAAATGGTTCAGATGCTCCCGGCGGCATCGGGCGGCCCACGGACTTGCATCGGCTTCAGCCCGCACAACCATCGCGGGCTTCAAGGCGCCGATGTCATGGTCCTGCGCCGGATGACGCAGGGCGAGCTGATCATGGAAGGCCACCTCGAAATGTACTGAAACGAAAACGCCGGGAGCGGCCTCATGGCTGCTCCCGGCGGCGTTTGCCGTAATCCCTGCTGTTCGTCAGGTCCGAGGCGGCATGGCAACGCGCTCCACCGGGCTGCCCTCGAAGATCTCCTGGAACTCGACGATATTGCCATCGGGATCATAGGCATAGACCGAGCAGACCTTCGCCTTGAGATGCTGCGGCTCCGAGACGAACTCGATGCCCGCTTCCTTCATCCGACGATATTCCGACATGATGTCCGTCACATCGAAGCAGATATGACGAATGCCGGCATCGCATGCTGGTTGCTTGCCCAGGGGCCGGGGCACCGGATTGGTATATTGGAAGAATTCGATCTGGATGTTTCCGGCCCTGAGGCTGGCGGCGCGGCCCTTCGCACTCTTCATGCCGACGACGGTCTCGAACGCCTCGTAATTTTCCTCGAGCACCGAGACATGCCGCGCCGAAAGACCGAGCAGATCCCTGTAGAATCCCAGAAGCCGGTCGAGATCGGTGGTCGATAGCGAAACGTGGTGGATACCGTTGATCATGATTCCACTCCCGCAATTCCGTTCAGAATGCGATCGATCTCCGCGAGCTCATCCGGGGTGAAAGTCCAATTGAGCGCGTTCGCATTATGCTCGAGCTGATCGGGTTTGGTGGCGCCGGCGATGACGCTGCATACGGCCGGCCGGCTAGCGGTCCAGCTCATTGCGAGTTCCAGCAAGCTATGGTCATGCTGCTTGGCAAAGTCGTTCAGCGCGCGAACCTTAGCTATGTTGGCTTCGGTGAGCAGCCTGTTGCCGAGGTTCAGGAAGTTCTGCTGAAGCCGTCCCTCGGCTTCGGGCTCAAGATATTTGCCGGTGAGCAGCCCCGAAGCGAGCGGGAAATAGGGGATCAGGCCCATCCCGTAAGCCTGCAGCGCCGGCACCATGTCCTTTTCGACATTCCGGTTTAACAGATTATATTCGTCCTGCGCAGCGATGAAGCTGTGTGTCGAAGCTTCCTTGGCGATCCACTTGGACTCGACGATGCGCCAGGGGGTGAGGTTCGAGCAGGCAATGTAGCGTACCTTGCCGGACTTCACGATGTCGTCGAGCGCGCGCAGCGTCTCTTCCATCGCGGTCGACGCATCGGGCCAATGGATCATGTAGATGTCGATCCAGTCGGTCTTGAGACGACGCAGACTGCCTTCGATCGCCTGGAGGATATAGGCGCGTGAATTGTTCGGCGTGCGATCGCCCACCAAAGGCACTCCGAACTTCGTTGCCAGCACGATCTTTTCACGCTGTCCCTGGATCAGATCGCCAAGCACCTCCTCCGAGTCTCCGGGTGTCGAGCCGTAATAGTCGGCCGTATCGAACAGGCTGATGCCCAGATCCAGGGCCTTATGAACGACGGGACGCGAAGTCTCCTTGTCGATCGTCCAGCCGAAATTATTGCAGCCGAGGCCGACGGTGGAAACCCTGAGACCAGACCGGCCGACGTTCCGCTGTTGCATTCTCTATCTCCTAAACTCTTCTGATTGGCGTCAATCCGCAGCCAGCTTTGCGGGCTGAAACAGCTCGCGGACCTGAGCCTGGCTCACCTTCATCGACGGGGTCCGCGGCAGGCTGTCGATAATCCGGATTTCCGTCGGCACTTCATAGGCCTTCAGCCGGGCGCGAAGATTCTGCCGAATGAACTCCAGGTCGATCACTGCTCCCGTGGCCGGGACGATGACCGCGACGGGCACCTGGCCAAGACGGGCGTCGGGGATGCCGACCACGCAAGCCTCGGCGACTCCGCCTTCGCTCTTCAGCGCTTCCTCGACCTTGTCGGGCATTACCTTGAAGCCGCCGCGGATGATCGCGCTGTCCGCACGGCCCAGGAGAAAGAGGAAACCATCCTCATCGACCCGGGCGAGATCGGACGTCCGCACCCATTGGTTGCCGTTGCCGAGCTGCTTTGACCTTACCTCGAGCAACCCCTCCTCATTGGTCGCGAGCGGCTCGAAGCTGCTGCGGTCGACGACGCGCAGCTCGACACCCGCCACCGCCCGGCCGACGCTCTTGCGCTTGGCGGCGGCGAAGGCGCGATGGTCGCTGATCGTCCAGCCCGCCACACCGCCGGCGAACTCGGTCGCGCCATAGGCTTCTAGAATGGGGACGCCATAGCGCTGCTCGAACTCGACCGCGCGTTCATGATCGAGCGGCGCCGAACCGCAGCGCAGTGCGAGCAGGCTCGACAGGTCCTCCTTGGGGAAGTTGCGATCGAGCACCATGTAGAAGGCGCTGGGTGGCAGATTAGTGAACTTGGGGCGATGCTTGACGATCATCGCATGCCACTGATCGACGTCGAAGCGCTCCATCAGGACGAACGACCGGGCATTGTAGGTCTGATAGATCGCACCGTTGAAGCCGCCGATATGGGCGAGCGGCATGACCTGGATGCCAACGGCCGATTTGAGTTTCAGCTCGCCGCCCGACCGTTCTTCATAGGCCGACGCCGACGCCAGCGAGCGCGACAGGCTGTCATAGGAGAGCTTGATACGCTTGGGCTTGCCGGTCGTGCCGCTCGTCAGCATCTCCAGCGCGGTGCCCGGCATGCGCGCCTCGCGAGCCGCGAGCGACGCGGCCGAGCCAGCAATCGGTCCCACGCTGATGGCGCGAGCCTTGCCCGCGATGCTGATCGCCAGCATGCCTTTGGCCGCCACCGCCTCCCTGAAGCCGTCCTTTTCCCAATCCTCTTCGTCGGCAACAACGGCTGCGGCCGAAAGATCGGTAACGTCCTCGATAAGCGCTTGCGGCGGGAGCTGCGGATTGACCGTGACGATGCAGCGGCCAGTCGACACCAGCGCCAGCACCGCCGCATAGTTGGCGGGCCGATTGCGCAGTAGCACAGCCACCGCCGCTTCGGCGCCGATGCCGGCCTCCGTCAGGGCGGCGTCCAGCCGCTCCATCGCCTGGCGAACCACGCCATAGCTGTACCAGACGCCATCCGGCGTCCCGACGCAATTCGCGGACGGGTCGAGCGCGAAAACGGCGTTCAAACGATCGCGGATCACACCCATCGGGTCACCTCGCCCGGGGAAGTTCGAGGATGCGATCGGCGATCACTTCCCGCTGGATTTCGGAACTGCCTCCGGAGATCGTCAGCACCCACGCCCACATGAAATCGTAGGTCCAGCGGTTGCTGGTCCGGTCGGTGCCATATTCCAGGAAATCGGGGCCCAATATGTCGGCGACGATCGCGCTGAGCCGCTTATAGGCGGTGGTGACGAACAGCTTCATGATCGAGCCTTCGAAACCGGCCTCCCCGCCATGGTTGAGGCGCGATAGGTTGGACAGCGTCATCGCCCGCGTGGAGAGCGCCTCCGCCTTGACCCGGGCGAGACGGCGCATGATCTCGTCGTCCTCGCTGGCAAGCTTGTCGCTTTCCAGCCGCGTGGTTTGCGCAAGCGCGAAGACCTTGTTGACCCTCTCGAGCAGCTCGATTTGATCGGCGAGGAAGGACATAACGCGCTCGATCGAGAGCGTCGACATGGCGATGCCCCAGCCCTTGCCGATCTCGCCCACGACATTGGACAGCGGGATGCGGACATCGTCGTAGAACACCATGTTCACATGCCGCTCGCCCATCATGTTGATGATGGGCGTGACGCGGATACCGGGCGCCTTCATGTCGCAGATCACCCAGGTCAGGCCATGATGGCGCTTCGAGCCCGGATCGGTGCGGACGAGCAGCTCCTGATAGTCGGCGATATGGCCGTAGGAGGTCCACATCTTCTGGCCGTTGACGACGAGCTCGTCGCCGACGATCTCGCCCCGCGTCTGCAAGGCGGCGAGATCCGACCCGGCACCCGGCTCGGAGAAGCCCTGGCACCAGACCGCTTCGCCCTTCAGGATGCGCGGCAGGTGGAAGGCCTTCTGCTCGTCGGTGCCATGCTTGATGATCGTGGGGCCGGCATGGTTCACGGTGATGCTGAGCGAGTTGATGCCCGGAGCATGCGCGCGGGCGATCTCCTCATACCAGATCACCTGCTCGAACAGCGACAGCCCGGCGCCGCCGAATTCTTTCGGCCAGTTGATCCCCGCAAAGCCGCCCTCATGCAGCGTGCGCTGCCACGCCCGATCGAACGCTCCGGCTTCGAACGGGTCGACCGGGCGCGGATGGGTGGGCTTGTTCTCGGCGAGCCAGGCACGCGCCCGAAGCCGGAAGGCCTCCTCTGCTGATGAATATTGAAGGTCCATCGCTATCCGCCAATACTCAATGAGAGTTCGCGGCCGCGAGTGACGCGGCCCTTATCCGGTCCAAGGTGACAGCCACCGAGCCGAACCACTGGCCGAGAAGTTGCGCCCGCTTCATGAAGAGGTGGGCATCATGCTCTTCGGTGATGCCGACACCGCCATGGAGCTGGATATTGTCGTCAACGTTGCGGGTCGCCGCGTCGTGCGCCACGGCGTGAGCCGCCTCGAGCATGAGATCGGCTTCAGGCAGATGATCGCGCAGCGAGACCGCCGCATAGAGCAGCTGGGCGCGCGACGCCTCGCTCCGGACCAGCATGTCCGCGCAGCAGTGGCGCACCGCCTGATAGGCGCCGATCGGTTTGCCAAAGGTGACCCTCACCTTAGCATAGTCGACGATCATCGCGGTCACCGCCTCGGAAATGCCGATCTGCATGGCCGTTACCCCGAGCGCCGCGCGACGATAGACCGCCGGCCCGTCCAGATGTGCGATCGCGGCTTCGCGCGACCCGCTGACCCGGCCCATCGAAACCGATTTGTCGAGGCATGGCCGGGGATCGACCGTCAGGTCCGCCATATCGAACAGCACGGCACCATCCAGGCCGGCGACCACCGCGCACGACGCCCCGTCCCAATCGTAGATGGCCGCACACTGCAGATCGCCAGTGGAGGCGCCCGGCCGCGGAACGAGGATGGCGGCGCTGGACTGACCGGCGATCAGCGCTTCCGCCAGATCGTTCCGACCTCCGCCGGCGGCGACATGCGCTGCGAGCATATTGGCCAGCACCATGGTTGGGCCAAGGCCGCGCCCGATCTCGCGAAAGACGAGAGCTTCCTCAACACAGGACAGGCCCAGTCCCCCCAGATCCTCGGGCAGGGCGATCGCATACCAGCCCATCGCCGCAATCTGTTCGCGGATGTTGTCCGAGAGGCGGCCGGCGGACTCATGCAGCCGCGAAATCGGCAGAGCACGAGAAACGAACTGCCGCGCCGAGTCGACGATCTGCTCCTCTTCGGGCCCAACCGTCAGATCCACCCACATCCCTCCGCTCAACTTCGACGATGCACCTATAGAGATTACTGTTTAGCTTGACAAGCGGAAATCCTTAGGCCAATCCTTACTAATTGCCGCCCTCCTCTGGCAGAAGAGGAATAAGTTTAAATAGGCGCAAGAGGATTGCTATGACGACCGCGAATCTGCTGGCGCCTGAAATTTACTATTCGCCAGATGTCACCCGGCTGGAAAGCAAAACGCTATGGCCGAAGGTCTGGATGATGGCTTGCCGCGAGCAGGAGGTCGAGAAAGTCGGCCAGTTCGTGGTGTTCGATATCGACAAGGAATCGATCGTCATCATACGCTCCTCGGAAACCGAGTTGAAAGCCTTCTACAATGTCTGCCAGCACCGCGGCCGACGCCTGCTGGACGGCTGCGGCAAGTCAGGGCCCGTAATCTTCTGCCCCTTCCATGGCTGGCGCTGGAATCGCGACGGCTCGATCAACCATGTAGTCGCGGCGGAAGACTATGAAGGCCTGCCCGGCCATACGCCCGAGGAGCTTGCACTGAAGGAGGTCCGCTTCGACCGGTGGGCAGGTTGGATCTGGGTCAACATGGACCCCGACGCCCCGGAGCTGCTCGACTATCTTTCGCCGCTGCCGGAATATCTCAAGCATTATGAGATAGAGAATACGCGGATCGCCTGGCATCAGACCATCGTGTTCCCCGTGAACTGGAAGACGATCCTCAACGCTTTCAACGAAGCCTATCATGTCGAAGCCACCCATCCGCAATTCCTGCGGTTCGGCGTTCCGAAGTCGGCTTCGGCGGCGCACGGCCATCATCACGGGCACTTCTTCTACCCGCCAGTGAACAAGGCGGCTCCCACTGCCTTTGTCCAGAAGTTCGACGATCTTCGCGACCAGATCCGCGCGCGCGAATATGAACGCTATGAGCTGCTGCACGCGCTGATCTCCCCGGCCACGCTACGCGCGGCGGACCGGCTGGTCAGCGAGAAGCCGGGCGACGAGACCGTCGTCGAGATCCAGACGCGCTATCGCAAGCTGCACCGCGAGGAGATGGAGAGCATCGGCGCGCGGTGGCCGGAGAATCTCACCGACGCCGACATCGCCCGCGCCGGCATCAACTGGCACATCTTCCCCAACCAGATCGTGCTGCCGACGCTCGACGGTGCCCAATGGTATCGCGCCCGACCCAACGGCGATGATCCGGAATCCTGCATCTACGATGTTTGGTGGCTCGAACGCTATGGCCCCGGCGGTGAGCCGCCGATCAACCACGAATATTATCCCGACATCGCCTCCTTCACGGGCAAGAACCCGTTCCTTGAGCAGGATTTCGACAATCTGATCGCATGCCAAGCGGGGATGCACTCACGCGGTTTCCAGGGGATGCGCGACAATCCGGTGCAGGAGGCCGCAGTCCGCGCCTTCCATCGCGGCATTGAGGAATATCTCTATGGAGCCGACGCCAAGGGCGGCTGATCCTCCGACCGCGCCATCCAATCTGAGGAGCATGACCGTGGGCGACAACAGCCCGGAGCACAGCGACTATTGGGCCGTCCGGCGGACGGTTGATCGCTATTTCGCCGCGATCGACCGCGCCGATAAATCCCTGCTGGCGAGCGTCTTCACCGAGGACGCGGTCTATGAGAGCGAAGGCGGCACGCTCAATTGCACGGGGCGGGTCAGCATCAGCGACAAGCTCGCGTCCGGCCGCTTCAAGTCCACGAGCCATGTCACCAGCAGTATGGCCATCGACCTAGACGGCGACGGTGCCAGCGCAGACACCTTTGCCGTCGCCTATCTGGTGGACCAACACTCGACCCCGGAAAGGATCGTGGTGCGCGGAGTCCGCTATCGTGATCGACTTCGACGCGAAGGAGCCGGCTGGCTGATCGCGCGTCGTTGTCACGAGACGCAGTGGCAAACCGAGTTGCCCTCCGTCACACCGTGGCTGCCATAGGGCGTCACAGGAGGATGTCGGATGTCGCAGAACTGCTCGACAAGCAAGCGATCTGCGAACGCATCTGGCAATATGCCCACGCGATCGACCGGCAGGACGACCGGCTGCTGGCGAGCCTGTGCACCAAAGACGCCACGCTAGCCTATGGTCTGTTCAACGGCTCGGTGAAGCAGCTGATCGAGGGTCGCGCCGGCCCGTCGCCGATCGTCATGACCCATCATATGGTCAGCAATATCCTCATCAGGCTCGATGGCGACCGCGCTGTTGCGCAATCCTATCTCAGCGTGGTCCATCGTGCCAATCGTGATGGCGTGCTGAGGGACGAACATGTCCGCGCCCGCTATCTGGACCAGCTCAAGCGCATCGAGGGACGATGGCTCTTCGCGGAGCGGATCCTCGTCTATGACTGGAGCGCTACGCTGGACGCCGATGCGCTTCCCTGGTGGGATATGCATGGCGAGGGAGCCCAGGCCGGTTCACGGGGCGGGGATGATCCCAGCGCCGCCCTGGACATCGCCTGAACGTCGAGGCGACAGCTGCGCCAAGTGCGAGCCCTGATCTACCAATCCGAAAGCTGCGCCACCCGCTCGCGATGGAAGGCGGAATCCCCCATCGCCGTGCGATCGTGCATCGCCCGCTTGAGGAAGATGTGCATGGGGTGTTCCCACGTGTAGCCGATGCCACCATGCGCCTCGATCGAATTGCGCGAGGTGGCCACCGCGATGTCGCCGAGATGCGCCTTCGCCAGCGCCGCCATCCGCCGACGGTCGTCGCGTCCGGTATCCCAGGCATGCGCGGCATACCAGACCAGCGACCGTGCCGGCTCAATCTCGACGCTCATGTCGGCGAGCTGATGCTTGAGCGCCTGGAACGAGCCTATCAGTTGGCCGAACTGCTTCCGCTCCATCGCGTAGGTGACAGCCCGCTCCTGCCCCGCGCTGGCGGCGCCGAGCGCGCCCGCGGCATGGCCGACCAGGAGGGCGTCGATCAGCGCTTCGACGATCTCAGCGTCCCCGAGCAGACCGGCTTCGGCGTTTTCGAAGGCAACCTCACAAAGCGGCCGGGTCCGATCGTTGGTGTCGATCGGCATGAAGCTGACGCCCGCCGACTTCGCGTCGACGAGCGCCATCCTGCCGCCCTTCAGACCAACGATCAGCAAGTCGGCCTCGTCGCCCCGCTCGACATAGAGCTTCCTTCCGCTGATCCGCGGTAGGGCCTCTATCGTCCACGCGCTTTCGGTCCAGCCGCCTTCCTCCGCGAGGGCGAAGGCCGCCACCGCGCCACCGCTCGTCAAGGGCTCGAGCCAGCGAGCACGCTGACCATCGTCCCCGGCCCGCGCGACCAGCCAGGCCGCCAGGATGACCGGCACCACCGGCGCCGGCACCGCGTAATGGCCAAGCGTCTCCGCGATCACCGCCAAGGTCAGCAGATCTCCATCGAGGCCGTCATGCTCGGACGGCACCATGGTGAGGCCGAGACCGAGCTCGCCGAGCGTGCCCCACAAGTCGCGGTCGAGCCCGGTGTCGCGGGTCGCCTCGACCAGCTCGGCCGCGCCGAAGCGTTCGCGCGAGAAGGCCGTCAGCATGTCGCGCAACGCCTTCTGCTCGTCGGTCAGGTCAAATCGCATCGCTCAATCCTGGTTGTTGCGCGGCAGGCCGAGACCACGTTCCGCGATGATGTTCCGCTGGATGTTGGACGTCCCGCCCGAGATCGCCTGGCCGAGCGAACCGAGCATCTGGTTGACCCAGCGCTCGTCACCGCCGCGATCCTTGCCCTGCTTCGGGGCCTTGAGCGCCTGATCCCCGATGATGTCGGCGGAGACCGCGGCGATCTTGTGGAAGAGGTTGGTCGTCGTCAGCTTGTTGACCAGGCCAAGCACGCCCGGGCTCTCGCCATTCGTCCCGAGGGTCTGCTGGTAATAGCCGGCCCAGAGCTGCGACTGCAGATAGCCGTCGATCGTCGCGAGCTGCTGACGGATACGCTGCTGCTCGATCGCAGGACGGCCATCGATGATCGTGCGCTGCGCGAGCTTCACCAGACGATCGAACATCGGCACAGTGCGGGTGGCAGAGCCAATATGGTTGCGTTCGTGGCGCAGGGTGGAGCGCGAGACGTTCCATCCCTCGCCGCGCGGCCCCACCAGCCAGTCGGCGGGCGTGCGGACATCGTCGAGGAAGACCTCGCAGAACTCGTCATCGCCGTTGATCTGGCGGATCGGACGCACCGTGACGCCCGGCTGCTTCATGTCGACCAGGATGTACGAGATGCCCTGGTGCTTCGGCGCCCCGGGCTCGGTGCGGAGCAAGGCGAACATGTGGGTCGCGTTCTGCGCCAAGGTCGTCCAAATCTTGTGACCGTTGATGACCCACTGGTCCCCTTCGAGGATAGCACGCGAGGTGAGCGACGCAAGATCGCTACCCGAGCCAGGCTCCGAATAGCCCTGCGCCCAGCGATATTCGCCGCGAATGGTTTTCGCGATGAAGCGCTCCTTCTGCTCCTCGCTGCCCCACTCAAGCAGGGTCGGGATAAGCAACGCCACGCCGTTGCCGGGCACTTCCATCGGCGCACGAGCGGCGGCGAACTCCTCGCGAATGATCTGCGCGTGGATGACGTTGGGGACCTGCTCGGACCCGCCATAGCGGCGAGGAACCCCGCGGTAGAGAAAGCCCCGCTCGGTCGCGGCCAGCCTGAACTGGCTGACCTTGGCACTATCCCGCAGCCAGGCGCTGTCCCATTGCTGAGTGAGGAATTGGCGCACCCGTTGCTGGAACTCGCGTTGTTCCTCGGTATAGCGAAGATCCATCGTTCCCACTCCCTCGCCGGCCAGCCTTGAGCCACGGCGCGACTATTAAAACTAACTCAATATACCGAACGGCATGAACGCCGTTCCCGAAAATGACGCCGTTGCCGGCGTCGGACCGATGGCCATTGCGGCGCTCAGCCGATTAGTCCGCCATCCGCCAACCGATCGATCAGAAAGCGGACGAAGCGCGCCGCATCAGCGCCATTGATGATACGATGGTCGTAGCTCAGCGACAGCGGCAGCATCTGCCGCCAGACAACCCTCGCGCCAGAGGCGTCGGGCTGCGCGACCGTCCGCGCCCGCGTCACACCCAGAATCGCTACTTCCGGCGCATTGATGATCGGCGTGAACGCCGTCCCGCCGATATGGCCCAGCGAGGTCAGCGTGATGCATCCGCCCGACATCTCCGCGACGGAAAGGCCCTTCGTCCTCGCCTTCGCCGCCACACTCTCGATTTCTCGGGCGATCTCGTCCAGCGATTTGCGGTCAGAGTCGCGAATGACGGGAACGAGCAAGCCGTTCGGCGTATCGACCGCGACACCGACATGGACATATTTCTTGAGCGTCAGCTCCCCCGTCTTCGCGTCATAGGAAGCATTGAATTGGGGAAAGGCGGCCAGCGCATCGGCCAGCGCCTTGACGAGCAGCGGAACGATGGTGAGCTTGTCGCCACCGGCCTTGTTGTGCGCGGAACGCCGCGCCTCAAGCGCTGTTACATCGGCCTCGTCCTGGTGGGTGACGTGCGGGATTGCGACCCAGTTGCGGCCCAGGAAGGAGCCAACGAGACGCTGGATCTTGCCGAGCTTCCGAACCTCGACCGAACCAAATTCGGCGAAGTCCTGCTGCGGCCAAGCGGCCAAACCTTCGAGCAGATCGCTCACTCTTACCACCTGTCGTTTTGCCTAGAACTTTCGTAAAGAGTTATCTCTTAAGGTCAAGGGACGATAAATGGCATGAACAGAAAATTTCCGGCGAGAAGACATGACGCGGGGCCGTCGGGCTCCAGGCGAGACAGCGCGCTTGGCGGCAGCGTCAGGAACCCATCATCAGAACTCCGCCATCGAGCGAGATGACCTGGCCGGTCATGTAGCTGCTGCCTTCCGACGCCAGCAGCGTCAGCATCGGCGCGATCGATTCCGGGCCGCGCAGGCCGCCGGGCAGCCGCTGGGTTGCGCCGATACTCTTGTCGAACGCCGCCCGCTCCTGGTCGGGCAGGGCCTCCCGCACCTTGTCGACGATCGAGGTGTAGATCATCGGCGCAATGGCGTTCACCCGGATGCTGTACTTGGCCCAGTCCATCGCCACCGCCCGCGTCCAGGCGGCAACGGCGCCCTTGGTCGCACAATAGTGCGCCCGCATGGTCTGGCCGCGGATGCCCGAAACCGAGCTGAAATTGATGATCGAACCACCGGTTTCCTTCATATAGCGAAAGGCAGCCTGGTTGGTGAACATCGTTCCCATCACGTTGATCTCGAAGATGCGGCGCATCTCCTCCTCGGTGATTTCCTCGGCCAGACGGCGGCCGGTGATCCCGGCCGGTACGCAGATCGCGTCGAGCCCGCCCAGGAACGTTGCGCCGGCATCGAACGCCGCGTCCACCTGCTCGGACTTGCTGATATCGCAACGCAGGGCACGGAACGCCGCCTTATCGCGCGAAGCGTCCTTGGCGCCATCGCCGATGTCGAGCGACACCACCCGCGCGCCGGCCGCCAGATATGCATCCACCGCCGCTTCGCCGGCGCCATTAGACCCGCCAGCGACGATGATGCGGCGGTCGTCAAGCCTCACGAGGTTTTCCGCGGTCATTTCACTCCCCTTGAATTCGCTCGCCGTTGGCGCCGGTCGCTTCAACCGGCAAAGGCCTGCCGGATCTCCTCGGCCCTGAGCTCCACGCGCGACCCTTCTGACGGATGAGTGGTCACATAGCGCCGGCCCGCCAGCACGCCCTCGACTATGATCCGCCCCGCCTTTTCGCCCGACATGATGCCGGTGGCCGCCTTACCTGGCACGGCAACCGCTACGGCACCAGGACGGCTCGCCTCGGACTTCGCCCGGAGGCTCGAGGACACCGGCCCCGGCAGGATTGTGCAGAGTGAGACGCCGGTTCCTTTGACCTCGCCTTCAAGTGCGGCGAGGAAGCCGTGCTGCGCCGCCTTGCTCGAAACATAGATGGTCTGGCCGATGAAATCGGCACTGCGCAGCATGCTGATCGATGAAGTCACCGCGATCCGTGCACTGCCGCCCTGCGTCAGCAAGGCAGGCAGAAAGGCGCGGACGGTGTTGACCGTCCCGAAGCAATTGATCTCGAACAGCCACCGCCAGTCTTCGATTGTCGTCTCGAGGAAGGGCTTGATCGCGATCGCGCCCGCATTGGCGAACAACAGATCGATGTGACCGCGATGGGCAACGATCGCCGACCGCGCCTTCGCCAGCGATTCCTCATCGGTGACGCTGGCCGCATGCGCGACGACGTCACCACCGATTTCCCTGAGGCTGGCGGCGAGCGCTTCCGCCCCCTGAAGGTCGAGATCGACCAGGTCCACAGTCGCGCCGCGCTCGACGAGCGCGCGGCAGAGGCCGGCGCCGATGCCCGAGGCACCGCCCACAACGACGGCATGCATCCGCGCGTGATTTTCCATCTTGTCCCTCCGATCCGCTATGCTGGTCGTTCGCCCGGAAGATCGGATCTGATGCCTTGCGGGTGATGAGGGAGCGACGGTGAAGACCGCCGCTCCGCCGACGATCAGGCCGCGCCCTTTTTTCGCGAGAAGGCGAGCTGGTCGCGGATATGCTTCATACGCACCGGCCCCAGCTCGACGCTGGGCGGCTCGCCCCCCAGGCCTTCCATATATTCGGTGCTGACATGCGCCGCCTTGGCGCGGAGCGCGCCGACCGTCGCATCCTTCTTGTCGATAAACTTGAACGGATCGAAATGATATTGGCGCATCGCGTTCTGGTAGGTGATCTTGTTGATCTGCTCCTCCGGAACGCCCTCAACCTCCTTCCACAGCTGCTCGGGCGCCTTGGGCCACAGGCAGTCTGCGTGCGGATAATCACATTCATAGGCGATGTTATCGATGCCGATGACGTCGCGCATCAGGATGCCGGAGCGATCCGAGATGAAGCAGGTGTAGATATGCTCGCGGAACACCTCGCTCGGCAGCTTCCCGCCGAAATCCTGGCGTGTCCAGGCGCCGTGCTGGCGACGCACCATGTCGATACGCTCGAGCATGTGCGGAACCCAGCCAATGCCTCCCTCCGAGAGCGCGAAGCGGATTTTGGGATATTTGCGCAGGATGGGCGAATAGACGAGGTCTGACGCGGTGGCATACAGGCTGACCTGCATGTTGCTGATATAGGCGTCGATCGGAGTATCTTCGGACGGAGCGGCGGCGGTCGCGTCCGAGATGTGCAGGCAGATCACAACGTTGTTGTCGGCGCAGGCCTTCCAGAACGGATCCCAATATTCCTGGTGGATGCTCGGATGGCCGGTTAAGGTTGGGTTCGGCGGGAAGCTGACCGCATGGCAGCCCTTCTTGGCAACGCGCCGGATCTCCGCCGCGGCCGCCTCCGCATCCCAGATTGGCACGATCGCCAGCGGAATGAAGCGCGCCGGATAGGCACCGCACCATTCGTCGATATGCCAGTCGTTCCACGCGCTGACGATCGCGTTGGCCAGCTCCTTGTCCTCAAGGCCAACGAGGTTCTGCGAAGCCATGCCCACGAAGGAAGGGAAGTTCAGCGAGCTGAGGATGCCGTTGACGTTCATGTCGTCGACGCGCGCATGCACATCGTAACAACCCTTGCGCATCTGGCTCAGCGAGGTCGGCTCCATGCCGAGCTCTTCCGGCCGGCGGCCGACGACGGCGTTCAGGCCGAAGCTGCGGATCAGATTGCCGTCTTCGAGAATCCAGGCGTCCGTCCCCTCCGGGGTCTTGACCATCTTGGGCATCCGCCCCTTGAACTTGGCCGGCGTGTGATTGTCGAAAATGTGCGGCGGCTCGACGAAATGATCGTCGACGCTGATCAAAATCATATCTTCCATGCGCATGGCGGAATCCTCTCGCAGCTTCGATGCTAATGAACTACTTCTATCTCTCGCCTTTGGGAATTGCAAACAGGTTCTGGATTTTTGACACTGAAGCGTTGAAGCCCTCCCGAATGCGGCCAAAAACGGTTTAAATAGCTGTCTTATATCGGATTTTATGGAAGCGGATGGGCGTTTTGCCGCCTCTGCCACCCAAGCGACGATCCTGCCCAAAACTATATTAGATAGCTCTATTAGTCGAAGCGCCGTTGGAAGGGGGGACTCCGGAAAAAGAAATCCCCTGCCTCAGATGGCCAGCCCGACTCGTGCGCCCTCCACCGTCGCGTGCATTAGCCGGCGCGGCGCGATTGCATCGCCGATGAGATGGAGTTCAGCGATATCGCCCTTGAGCTGGCGATAGATCTCGTCGTTGGGGAGCAATCCGCAGGCGAGCACGATCGACACGGCGGTGAGGCGATGGACATCCCGCGCACCGAAGGTATCCACTGTCAGTGCAGCCCCTCCGTCGATTCCGACAAGACGACGGCACATGACGATCTGAACCCGCTTTCGCTTCAGCCGATCTAATATCGTGAATCGTGTCCCGTCCTCCGCCGCTGCGGCAAAATCGACCTGCTCATTGATCAGGGTGACCTCATGGCCGCGGTCGGCAAGCAGTTCGGCAACAGTCGGTCCCGCAAGGTGAGTGTCCAGACCACCTACGACGAGAATCGGGCCGGTCGGGAGCGCCGCTCCACGAAACACCGCTTCCGCCGTTAATATGCTCGCGCCGCCGATGCCGGGCACGTCCGGCACCAGCGGCCGCGCACCTGTCGCCACGACCACCGCATGAGCCTCGAAGCCGCGAACGTCCTCGGCGGTTACCCGATGGCCAAGCACAAGCTCGACGTTGAGATCGGTCAAGATGCGCTCGTAATAGACCGTGTGATCGAGAAGGTTGCGACGGTTCGCATCGTTCGCCAGCCAGCGGATCGTACCGCCGATCCGCTTTTCCTCATCGCAGAGATAGACCTTGTGCCCGCGGGTGGCGGCAACGCGAGCAGCCTCGAGCCCGGCCGGCCCCGCCCCCACGATCACAACAGTCTTCGGCTCCGGCGCCGGCTCGAGCGTCAGCTCCTCCTCGCGCCCTGCGGCTGCATTAACCGCACAGGTCATGGGTACTCTGAAGCGCCCGATATGGTGACATTCGGACATGCCAAGGCACATCCGCACCTCGTCGGCCTTGCCCGAGCGCATCTTGTTGGGGAGATCCGGATCGGCGATCAGCGCGCGGACCATGCCCACCATGTCGGCGGTTCCATCGGCCAGCAGCGCTTCCGCGATAGCGCCATCGGCGATCCGCCCTGTGATCAGCACCGGCACATCGACGCGCTGCCGGATCGCCGAGCAGGCCTCGGCATTGAAGGCCGGTTCACGGTACCAGGGGCTCACATAGGCACCGTCAAAGCCATCGTGGAGCCCTGAGTAGCTGCCGCCGCTGACGCTGACATAAGCAACATGCTCGGAGAGGAGCGCGCAGATTTCGGCCAGCTCGGCGATCGTCAGGCCACGGCTCACGCCGTCGCCTTCATAGCCCACGCGAATTCCGATGGGGAAATCGCTGCCGACGAGCTTACGCGCCGCATCGATGACAGCGAGGACGAAGCGCATGCGGTTCTCCCGCGAGCCGCCCCAACGATCCGTCCGACAATTGAAGTGCGGCGAGAAGAACTGCATGATGAGATAGCCGTGCGCGCAGTGCAACTCGGCCGCATCCATGCCTGCCTCGCAGATGCGCCGAATGCCCTGCGCGAACAGGAAGATGAGTTCCTCGATCTCCTCCTCAGTCAGCCCATGAGGGACGAGAGCGTCATAGGTATCGGGAACATTGGACGGGCCGATCACCGCGCGGAGCATCGGCCAATGCTGTCCGGCGCCGACGTGATTCACTTGCGCGAAGCATTTCGCGCCCTCGGCATGGAGCAGCGCCGCCCGGTCGGCGAGGCCCGGGATGACCAGATCGTCATAGAGCTTGATGCCCGCCGGCGTCAGCCCCGATGGTGCATTGCGGTCCCAGTCGGCAACCGAACCCGGTTCTCCCGGCCCGACACCGTAATTGCCGACGCCAAGCCCGCCGTTAATTCCGAAGAGGGCCGCACCACCGCGCGCCCGAGCACGGAGATAGGCCAGCTCGCGGTCCTTGGGCAGCGCGGCATGGTGGGTTGTATTGACGATCCGATTCCGAATTTCGAAGTTGGCGATCTTCAGAGGGCTGAACAGCCGCTTATACCCGACCGCCACATTCTCCATCGTCATCGTTGAATCCCTCGCGATAGCTGTGCGCTCTGGCCGGTGGTCAAATTGGTCCAGGATTTGCGCTGAAGCGATGCTAAGCCCACTCGCTACGCTCCGGCCGGATAGGTGATTTCGACCTGTTCGGCCGGCACGCCCGCGCGCTTCAGCGTCGAGGCAACAAGCTGGGCGAAATTGGCTTTGGGCATCAGACAAAGCACACCGGCTCCCTCGCGGGCAAGCACGTCAATGCGCACACCGGACTCCCGGATCTGCAGCGCCATATCGTAGCCATCAGCGTCCATCCCGGATCTGAGATCCGCCAGCGCCGCTTCGAGCCCACTTTCGGATATGGTGACCACTTCACCGACGTGGCGCTCTTCGCCGCGCATCACGTCCATGATCCGGTCAGCAAGCGTCTCGGCGATAGCGGCGAACCATTGCTCGCTCCGATTCCAGACCGGGTGCTCGACATAGAGCCGGTTCAACCCCGCGATGCCATATTCACGCTCGGTCGCCTCGACGAGGAAGGCGAACTTCTCGCTGGCCAACATGAAGGTGAGCGCCCCGCCGGCGCAGCATCGCAGAGCGTCGATCGTGCTGCAAGCCGTACAGCCGCCACAATCGCCAAGCCCCGAAATCACGATATCCGCCCGTTGGGCGATCGCCTCGCAATCAGCGTCAGGCAGCGTCGCCGACGGACTCTTGCGCTGCACGAAATAGTCACCGATGCCGCCGCGGGCTTTAAGCGCCTCGGCCACCGCTGTCAGGAGCACATCGGCCTTCAGCTTGCCATTGTCGATGAGGCCGAGCACCGGGCTGGTCCGCATAACGCGGGCCGTTGGCCGGCGCGGTTCTCCGCGTGCCATCGCGGGTTCGGCCGCCTCCTGATCGCCGAAGGGCAGGACAAGCGTGATGCTCATGGTAGGACAACCTCCCTTGTGACGGCTGCGGTCACGTAGCTGGGCGCGTAGCCGTAGATGATGTGCGACCAGCCCGCACCGGTTCCACCGGCGGTGACCAGGATGACCTTGTCCGGGCTGGTGCTGGGCCAGCGCCCGTCCCGACCGAGCGGTGGTTTGCGCTCATCGCCCAGGATCGCGCGCTCCGACGTCAGCGGCACGCCACCCAGCGACAATTCCTCGGGCGACATCCGCGAGCGCTCGGTCAGCGCGTCGCATATCTCCTGCTGCGATAGCCCCGCCTCGTGCAGGATTGCACTATGCTCGGGTCCGATAACAAGCAGGTAGGTGCTTTCACGCCCCGCGGCGCAATGGGAAGGATCCCGCATCGCCGAGGCCAGCATGCGCAGGATATTCTCGGCGCTGCCGCTTCGGATGTGTGTCATCTGGCGCGGTGCGTCCGTCACCGCGACGGTCACCGTGGTCGCGGCCTCGTCAAAGCCGAGCCGCTGACGAAGCGGCAGCCAGGGCGCCGGCGGTGTGCTTTCGGCAAAATGGGCGGTGTAGCGCGCCTGATTGCCGAAGGCTGATCCATCTAGGCCGCCCGGAAAATAGCCAAGCGCATTTCTGACGCCGAGCCGGACAGCCCTGCCGATCGTCGCATTAGCGCGGTTGCCGGGGCCGAAGAGATTGTGGCCCGCGTTCATCCCGATCGCGTCGGCATAAGGGCCCGAGACAACTGCAGTTATCGCCGTGCTGCCCGACGAGCCCAGCACGGCACCGGCATTGAAGGCAGGATCGAATATGGCTTCCCAGGTGGCCAGGACGACCGGGAAATATTCGGCCAGGCAGCCGGCCATTACCGCGCTCACCGCCGCCTGTTCGACGGAAACCCCGCGCGTCCGGCCCGCCACCACGCCGATCTGCTCGTCCGGTGTGCGGCCGGTCTGCGCGAGCGTCTCCTCGACGAGGTCTAGTGTTGGGGGAATGATCGGCAGCCCGTCGGTCAGACCCCGATCGAAGCACAGCTGCTGGGCTGCGCGATAATCATCGACGACAACATACGCCTGGGGCGTAACCTTATGCATGGAGATCACCTCCGCCTCGAACGCCGGCTGAAAAGAAAACTCCCGGCGCTTTAGGGACGCCGGGAGCTGCTCATCAGAACCTGAAGGTCGCTTCGAGACCGTAGGTCCGAGGTTCGGCGTACAGGTACGAGGTGATGCCTGAAGTCGCCCCCTGCGCCGCGCCGCCCTGAACATAGAGCTTGTCGGTGAGGTTCTTCCCCCACAGCGCCAGATCGATCTTCTTGCCCATCACGTCGCGCCATTCGATGCGGCCCGAGAGCGTCGCATAGTTGTCGATGAACGCTTCGTAGTTGGCGAAGTTGTTGGCGATGTAAGGCATCCGGCTGGTCGCGTAGACCGTCGTAGAGGCGATGAGCGTGCCGACATCACCCGGGAGCGGGTGCTCCCAGCGCAGCGTGGCGCCACCGCTGTGTTTCGGAAGGCCGATGAACTTCGAGTCCGAGACATCCACGCCACCATCGATGAACTGCTTATAGTTGCCGATCAGGTGCGAGTAGTGCGTTGATACGGAGAATTCGCCCAGCCGAAGGTTCGTCTCGAGTTCGATGCCCTTCACACGGGCATTTCCCGCATTGATGATCACCGAGGTGACCGGGAAGCCGCCCGAAACGAAGCGCTGCGGCCCCTCATATTTGCTGGTGAACGCATCGATGTTGAAGCGGAGCCTGGCAGGACCGACGTCGAAGCTGGACTTCAGGCCAGCTTCATAGTCGGTGATTCGCTCGGGCTGATATTCGGGATTGTTCGCCGAGGCGATGACAGTGTTGAAGCCGCCATCCTTGAAGCCGCGGCGCGTGGTGACATAGACGAGGAAACCGTCAGCCGGCTTCCAGTCGACACTGAAGTTATAGCCGTAATCGCTATATTTGCCCTCCAGTCGCCGATAACAGCTGGTCTGCGGCGTAGCGGAGCTGACGCCAATCCCTGGCAGCGTGCAGGTATAGGCCGAAAGAGCCGGCGCCATGGTTGCCGTTGTCGGATAAGGCGCAGTGAGACGGCCGAAGCTAGCCCGCCGCGTGTCCCACGTATAGCGACCGCCGGCAGTGATCGAGAACTGGTTGTTGTTGCCGAAGCGGAAGGTCTCTTGCGTGAAGATCGCCTTGCTGGTGTCGCGGAACTGATTGATCGTCAGCGCCGTCTGCAACGCCGTCGCACTGGCCTGCGCGAAGGTGACGCGGTTGACACGGAAGGTATCAAGACCGCCGGGGGTCTTGCCCTCGAGATAGAAGGCACCCGCCTGATAATCGAGCCGGCCGTCGAGCGCCGTGCCGCTGATCTGAAGCTCCCCGGTGAGCTGACGCAGATCGATATCGTTGTAAGGGTCGATCCCCGCGGCTCGCGAGATCACGCTCGGATAGCAGCTCGAGAAGGACTGCCGCGTATCGACGCCGTCGAGATCGCTGCCGTAGCAGACCTTGACCCGCTCATAGGCGAAGATGGCCTTCACCTTGGCCTCGCCAATATCCAGCGTCGAGGTATTGGTTAGAAGGTCGATCTTGCGGGAGGCGCCGAGCGCATCCTGCGAATTGGACACGACGCGGGCGCCGCGCGCCTGCTGCGCCTGGAACTCGGCCATCATGTTGCCAAAGGTCGACGCCCGGCTGCCGGGGCGGAGGCCGACGAGGACGAACGCCGAGCCATGTTCTTTGGCATTGAGACGGTTGTAGACCAGATCGTTGCGGAAATTATCGGTCGGCTCCCACCGGACCGAGATGCGGAAAGCATCCGAATGCCAGTTGCCGAAACCATGACCGAGGAGGTTCTTCGTGTAATCGTCGCGCCGGATGATGTTGGTCGCCGCGCGCAGGAACAGCTTATCGGTGACCGGAATGTTCACGGCCGCCCTGAGCTCCTTATAGTCGAGATTGCCGTAGGACAGGCTGGCATAGCCCGTGAGGTCGCGACCTGGCGCGGTCGGCGTGATCAGCACCGCGCCACCGTTGGTGTTACGGCCGAACAGCGTCCCCTGCGGCCCACGTAGGACCTGGACAGAGTCGATATCGTACAGCGCGAACGCGGCGCCGCCCTGCGACTCCAACGGGACCTCCGAGAAATAGGTGATGACGCTGGGAAGCGAGCCGCCGAAGCTCTGGCCTTGGCCGCGGATCGTGAACGAGCCGCTCTGCTGCTGGCTGACCGAGCTCGAGACGACCGAGAGGCTGGGCGCAAGGTTCTGGAGATCCTGGGCCTGGACGATCTTCTGCTCCTTCAGGATCAGCGGCGTCGCCACCGTGACCGAGACCGGAACCGCCTGCAGGCTCTCCGAACGACGACGAGCCGTCACGACGATATCGCCGATATCCTTAGCCTCGGCGGCTTCCGCCGGCGGCGAGGCGGGAGGAGCGGCGTCCTGGGCGGCTGCGGGAGCCGCCGCTGCGATCGCGGCGGAAAGGCCGATCGAGCAGAGCAAGCCGGTCTTGATCCGGTGCGACCAAGGCAGCGCGCGCTCGGCCAATGCGTTATTGAACCCCTTCATTCTCTGTCTCCTAACCCAATCCATGCCATCGTCGAAAGAGATCACTGTTTAGTTTGACACAATTCTGGCCTCTGTTGAGGCAAAGCTCGCTACTGTCAGATGCTAGAGGTCGCGCTCCGGTGTGCCGCTCGGGCGGCGAAGAAGTAGGCGACCGCCGCCCCAGCCCCCATCACGAGCATTGTTGTACCAAGCCCCCAGCGAAGAGATTCTTCGCCCATGGACGGACGATAGAGCTCACTCAACCAGCCAGCTAGGGAGGGCCCACAACCATAACCCAGCAGATTCGAGAATATCCCCATCGTCGCCTGCGAGGTCGCCCGCATGCGCGGCGGGACCATCGATTGGCTGAGCGACCATGTCGGCGGCGGATAAGCGGTCGCGAAGATCTTCCAGCCGACCATGGCCGCGATCGCCAACAATGCGGTCGGTGCCGCCATCAGCAGGAGAGACATGACCATGGTCGCGATCGTCGTGCCCATGACCGACCACAGGATCGCCGAATTGCCGCGTCTGCTCAGACGGTCAGTCGCCTGACCCCCGATGATCTCACCGAACGGCCCCGCGAGAAGCAGGGCCAGACCAACCGCGCCCCCCGCCTGCACGAGCGACAAGCCATGCGAGCGCTCGAAGAAGGAGGGCAGCCAAGCGGTGCAGGCGACGACGGCCGAACTCATCCCACCGCCGACCATGGCTAGCACCAACGCCGGCTGCCCGAGGATATGACGAAATGTCTGACGCACGGTCGCCGGCGGCGCGACATCGACAATGCCGTCGGCCGCGCCCCGAGCCGGCTCTTCCACCGTGAACGCGATGAGCAGGGTGAGCAGGATGCCTGGGATGCCGACAACGACGAAGGCCATGCGCCAGCTATATTCGCTCGCCACCCATGCACCAATCGTGATCACGGCGGCACCGCCGAACGAACCTGCGGCATTATACATAGCGATGGCCATGCCGCGGTGCGCCTTCCCGAACAGATCGGAGATCATCGAAATGCCGGAGGGCGTTCCGCCGGCCTCACCGATGCCGACGCTGGCCCGCGCCAGGAAAAGATGGAAGGTGGTGGTCGCGGCGCCGCTCAGCATCGTCGCGATGCTCCACAGGCCGAGGCAGGTAGTCAGCACGAACTTCCGGCTGCTCCGATCAGCCCAACGCGCGAGCGGCAGGCTCATCACACCGTAGAAAAGGCCGAAACCGAGCCCGGACATCAAACCCAGGACGGTATCGGACAGGCCGAACTCTTGCTTGAGCGGCGTGAGCAGCACCCCGAATATCTGACGATCGGCATAGCTGAGGAAGAAGGTGAAGCAGAGCAGGACGAGCACGTAGACACGATAGCCCCTGCTACGCCGCGACATCTCGAGCCGTTCAGGGTCCATGAGTGCTCCGCCCGAGTAGTTCATCCCCGGCAACCCGCAGGTTCCGGAGACCAGCTGCCGAGCATAACTGCTTCGACGTTTCCGACCCCGAAGGTCGCGGCTCCGCACGTGACGGCAACGTGCTGGGAGGCGCCGATCGGCCACTTCGCGGCGCGGCACCCTCGGCCGGATATCGACGAAATGTGCGCCATCTGCTTGCCTCTGACCTCCAATCCTAAACCATTATCTCTTTAATAGGGTTATCTCTTAAGCCAGAGTCCTGCAGTGTCAATCCCCTATGTGCATCGAGGGGCAGTCGAGCCGATATATCTACTTCGAGCTTTTGGTCTCGGGTTTTCTGCTCAGTTTGCTACTGCAAAGATGGGCCCGTCGACGGAAGTTGGGAAAATCTCTCGGCTTAGTAGATATCGGAAACAATGAACTCGGACAGAAAGAGGTTAAGGAATAGCGCGATAGGAACTGCCGGGTGCAATCCGAACGAGGCCCCGGCAATTCTGGCGTTATAGCCGGGTCGGGAATCCGCCAGCAATCATCAGCGTTTCACCGGTCATGTAGCTCGAATCGTCGGAGCACAGGAAGATCAGCGCGGGAACCAGCTCATCCATGCGGCCAACCCGCTTCATGAGCTGGCGGGCGAGAAGCGGCTCGAGCCGCAGCGCGAGATCGCCCATGGCCGCGGCCGAATCCATGATGCCGGGAGCGATACCGAAGACCCGCGTCCCCTGATCCGCAAGCTCGATCGCTAGAGCGACGGTCAGGCCGCGCACGGCCAGCTTGGAGATGCCGTAACCGGTGTTGCTGAGGAAGCCGGCGATCGACGCGAGATTGATGATCACGCCACCGCCCCGCGCCGCCATCGTCTCCTTGCAGGCCCGCGAACAGCTCACCAGGCCGATGACGTTGACATCAAGCATTTCACGCCACTTCTCGGTGGAAAGCTTGGTCACCGGCTCGCCGAATTCAGTCAGATGCTTGCCGGCATTGTTGATGAGGATGTCGACACCACCGAACTCGGCGATCGTCGCGGCGACCGCCTCGTCGATCGACTCGTCATCGGCCACATCGCACCGGACGGCGCTCGCGCGTCCGCCGGCGTCGCGAATGGCCTTGGCCGTCTGCTCGCCATGTTCGAGGCTGATATCGGCAATCATCACCATTGCCCCCTCGGCCACCAGCGCCTTGGCGAATACCTCTCCGATGCCGCGCGCTCCGCCGGTGATGAAGGCGACCTTGTCCTTGAGCTTCATTGATCAGTTCCTTTTGGGTGTGCCGCTCCGAGGCCGTCGGAATGACCATCCCCGACGCGGAGATACTCCGCTCAGGCGTCGAGCCCGCCGAAAGGCTCGAAGCGGGACTCCATGACCAGCTTGCCCTTGGTCAGGCGCCGCACCACCATATAGTCCATCCCCTTGTGCCCCTTACGGTCGTAGGGGCCGAAGGAAATGGTGGTGCGATCGCCGCCCATTGCCGCCGGGATCATCCGGACATTCTCGAGGCCCGCCACGACACCCTTCGGGGTCAGGATGGGCGCCTCAATGATGCCTTCGAGCAGAGCGACCATGCCGTCCCGATAGATGGCGAGGATCTCTGGCGCGACCTGGTCGAGATCGGGATAAGCCGCGCAGAACTCTTTGGTGAACTTCCGCAAGGTACGGTTATCATCGTCCCACAGCCCGGTGCCGACCCATTCGTCGAGGAATTCGTGCGTGTAGGCGTAATTGGCCTGGAAGAACGCGCCGTTCATGATGCGCGGCACATCCCAGCCGGCCTCATGGACGAGACGCCCCCAGTTGAGCTGGCTTGCGCCGGTTCCGAAGCAGACAATCGCGTCGGGATTCTTGGCGCGGTGATCGGCCAGAGTCCGGCGCATTCCCTCCAGCGCATGCTCGTCATTGTTTTCCGACACGCAGGTATCCGCGATAATGTCGATCCCCGCCTTGCGGGCAGCGATACGGAACCATTGCGCATAGAGCTTGCAGTGCGCGGCATTGTCATAGGTGAGCGTCACGCGCCGGTGACCTTTCTGATCGAGCCAGCTCGCGACGATGTAGCCATCTTCCGGAACGCTGCCCCAGCCAACGTTGAAGACGTGCGGCGACACGTGCGAGTGGATGGCGCCTAGCGACATGATCGGCACCTTGCGCGCCTCGGCATGCTCGGTGATGGCGATATTGTTGTCCGAATGATTCGGGCCGATCACCGCAAGGACGCCCTCGTCGCACAGCTCGTGATAGCCGCGCATCACGTCCTCGATATAGCCCGCGGGCGGACCATAGACGATCTTTTTGATCAGCTGGATGCCGCGGTGCAGGCGCCCCAATTCCAGATATTGCCGGATCACGAAATCGTAGATCGGGAAGGCATATTTCTGATGGCGCTCCGGCACGTCCATCAGGACGCCGATCTTCAGCGGCTGGGCCTTGTCGAAGTAACCGTCGTTCGTCGCCATCAAATACCTCCCCAATTTGGGCGGCGCACGCCCTGCAATAGTTCCGCCCGTTGGTCACGCAGCTCGCGACCACCGCCAAAATGGGGCGGATCGACGAGTGGCTGGCGGGCCGGCTATCCCCAGACGATGGGCAGGCTGTTCACCCCGATGGTGCCACCGCCGTGGGTCGTGATCTTCGCCCCGTCGGCAATCCGGAAGGGCGGGACGCGAGCGAGCATCTCTTCGATGGCTATGACGATCTCGCGCTTCGCGAGTGGCGCGCCGATGCAGAGATGGATACCGGTTCCGAAGCCCATGTGCCGCCCCGCGCCGCGCCGACGGAAATCGACATGATCGGGCTCGGGATATTCATCCGGATCGCGGCCCGACAGGAAAGCCGAGCAGGTGATACGATCGCCCTTCTTGATCTGGGCTCCGGCAATCTCGACATCGCGGCGAGCGATGCGCGTCGAGTTCACGACACCATAGGCGCGGAACATTTCATCGACCGCATTGGGGATTAGCTCGGGATTGTCGCGCAGCAGTTGTTGGTCTTCAGGGTGCTCGGCGAGATGCTTGAAGTGCAGGCCGAGCGAACTGCCGACAGTATCAAGACCGGCGTTGAACAACAGCGTGCAGAGGCCCAACACCTCGTTCGGGTTGAGTGATTCCCCGTCAACCTGGGCGGTGACGGCCAGTGAAATCAGATCGTCGGATGGCTCCAGACGGCGCTCCTCGATCCGGTCCTTCAGGAACTGGACGACCGCGCGCAGCGTCGAAACCAGCGCCTCCCGATTGGAGGAGGTGATGATCGTGTTCGCCCATTTCACGAAGGTCGGGGCATTTTCTTCGGGCAGTCCGAACATATCGAGGAAGATCCCCGCCGGGAAAGGTTTGGTGAAGGCCTCGGTGAACTCGACCTCGCCTTGCCCCGCGAATTGGCCGATCATCCGGATTGCACGGGCGCGGACCTTTTTCTCCAGCTTGTTGATGCGCGACGAACCGAAGATCGGCGCCACAAGCTTACGATATTTGGAATGCGCCGGCGGATCGGCTTCGAGCGGGATCAGGTCCCAATCTTCACCGATCACCTCGGAAAATTTCGACGTGCCCTTGCTGCCGAAGGTCACGGCGTCGAGCAGAACCGCGCGGATGTCCTTTGCCTTGATCGGAACCCAGGCGCCGCCGGGCTGACGGGGAATGTGAAATTTGAGTGTGTAGAATATTGGCGGCCCCTTGTGGAGGTCCGCCACGACCCGGTGCGCATCGGGCCCCATTATGTCGCGGAGCGTGAAACTGCCGACCATTTCCGGGGGCACATGGGACGGAATCGCATCGAGGCCTATAAGATTAGCCGATTGCGCCATCCGATTCCACCCCTATCCAAGCTCACAGGCGGATTTGGAATACCTCTTTAATGAAATTTAATCAAGGTGATTTTCACATTTGCGCAAGATCGGAGTGACAGAAGGCTATTTCCACTTACTCTATTGACGCTCTCCCGCCCTGGAGCTAGCCGTAGGGAAAGGAGAGAGAGATGACAGATTCAGCCGCATTGCAATTGCTGATCGACCGCGAGGCTATTCGCGAGCTTACCGCGCGCTATGCCCGTCTCGTCCATGAAGGTGACGGCCGCGGCGTCGGCGCGCTCTATACCGAGGATGGGCGCTTCAAGGCGGGCATCGCCTATGTCACCGGCCGCTCTAATCTGCAGGACTTTCTCGAGAAGCAGCTCACGCCGGGCAAGAGCACACCGCTCGTCACCAACTACATTATCGAGATCAACGGCGCCGAAGCGACCAGCTATTGCTCGATGCACACGCCCTGGTACCGGCACGATTATCCCGGCTTCTGCGGAGACTATCGCGACACGTACCGTAAGGTCGACGGCCAATGGTATTTCGTCGAGCGCGACTTCACCTTCCATGAAGGCCGCCCCGCGGATTCCTGATCCCGCCCAGGTTCACCCCAAAGCTTTTCAGGGGACGATCGAACATGCGACTTGAGAATATGGTGGCGCTCGTGACTGGCGCGACGCGCGGTCTTGGCTTGGCAATCGCCGAAGCCTTTGTCGCAGAAGGCGCCGATGTCGTCATGACCGGCCGCTCCGAGGAGGAAGGACGCAAATGCGCCGAGAAAATCGGCCCCAGGGCCGATTTCATCTCATGCGATCTGACCGAGACCGACCAGCTCGAGAGCCTAGTTGCAGAGGTGGACGCGAAATTCGGCAAGATCGACATCCTGGTCAACAATGCCGGCGATCTTCATCGTGCCAGCATCCTCGATCTGCCGCTCGAGCAATATGAGCGGATCCAACGCCTTAATCTCACCGCACCCTATCTGCTGACCCAGCTCGTCGGCCGCATCATGGTCCGGGAACAGGCCGGCGGATCGATCATCAACATCACGTCGACCGGTTCGGCGGTCTGCCGCCCTGGCGGCACTACCTACCATGTCACCAAGGCGGGCCTCGCGATGCTCACCCGAGTGACGGCGCTCGACCTAGGGCAATATGGCATCCGCGCCAACGCAATCGCGCCCGGCACCTTCGCGACGGATCTGATGCTGTCGAGCACCTCGGTCACACCTGGCCTGACGGACGACCTGCTCGCCACGACCCCGCTGGGGCGGTTCGGCGAAGTCGAGGAACTAGCCTCGGTCGCCGTATTCTTCGCGAGCCGTGAATCCAGCTACGTCAGCGGCCAGTCGATCTTCGTCGACGGGGGACGTCTGGTCCTCAATCCCGCCCTGAAGGCCCCGGCGAAGGCCGACTGGCTGAACTTCAAGCGGTAAACGCAACCCGGCAAACACAATCGCCCGCGGGAGAGACGGCATGCACAAAATCACGGTGAGCCCCAGCACATTGGAGATCTGACGCAAGCGGGAAGATGTTCCCCTTCGCGTGCGTTCCGCTTCAGCCCGGCCGATCTCCGGCGGACGGCGCTGGTGGTGATCGACATGCAGAACGGCTTCTGTCTTCCGGGACAGAAGCTATTCTTCCCCGATGCTGAATCGATCATCCCCAACATCAACCGGTTAGCGCCACTCGTGCGCGCCGGCGGCGGGCATGTCATCTGGATCAAGCAGACGTTCCGCGAGGACGAAGCGCGCTTTGCCATATATATATGCGTGACTGCTCCCTAATTTAGCGCATTTCTCGCCGTCCGGTTTGGGCAGAACCACGTTCCAGGAAGGTCGCCAGCGAAGGTTAGGTCCAATGCCGGTCAAGCAGCTCTTTTAGCGCTGTCTCTGCTTCAGCGCGAGTGCCACCGGTATGTGGCAGCAAAGTGAGCTTGAGACCCTTGCAATCCGCCGCCTCCACCTTCAGCAGCGGCTTACCCGCTTCCGACACGATCGTCTCCGGCTTGCCTGACCTCTTGTGGGCATCGGCGGCCAAGTCGAGCGCGCGGATGATGTTCACTGCTCCGCCACATTCTCGCCGGTCTGCGGCATGGTATCGACGCCATAGGCCGCCTTCAGGGCGGGACCGCCGTCGCTGGGGAAACGAAGGCTGCCGTCAGAGCTTCGAGCAAGGACGGCCGGTCCGTTGACAGACCTTCGGCGTGGTGGGCGTAGGCGAAGCCCAATGTTCGTTCCAGTTTGAAACCGGCCAATTTCGGCCTGACAACGCTGGCCGCGCGATAGCTATCCGGCATGACAGTGATGCCGAGCCCGGCGCCCACCATCTGGAGGACGCGTTCGTCGTTGGTCGAGCGGAAGGAGAAATGCGGACGGACGCCATGCTCGGTGAAGAAGCGGCTCGTTTCGGCGAGAGCCTCGCAGTGCCGCCGCACGATCATCACTTCGGACGCGACCTCGTCGGGTCCAATATGATCCTTCTCGGCAAGAACATGATTCTGCGGAATGGCGAGTGAATATCCCTCATGGAGTAAAATCTCTTCCCGGAAGCGATCGCTACCACGCCCGACCACGGTGAGCGCAACGTCAACCCGGCCCTTTGCCAGATGCCCCGCCAATTCGCGTTCGGTGCCCGAGACGAGCTCCAGCCTGTGACGCTCGCCGCGCCCTGCGGCAGACTGCAGCGCACTGGCGATCCGTTCGCCCGGAATGCTCGTGAGCACCCCTATCCGCAGCGCCATCGCGGGATTTTCTTCGGTCATCGCCTGCAGGGCAAGATAAAACTCCTTTTCGATTCGCCGGGCATGCAACTGGAAGCGGGAACCGCCCGCGGTCAGCTCGACGCGCTGGTTCGTTCTAACGAAGAGTGGTGTCCCGAGCAGGCCCTCCAACTTCGCGATCCCGATCGAGAGCGTCGGCTGGGACACATTGCAAGCAGATGCCGCACGCGAAAAATTCCCATGGTCGATGACAGCCAGGAAATAGCGAATCAAATATCGATCGATCATAGATATAACCTATACAGTGCTTTCGACGAGTTCAATTTTCCCAATCCTTCGTAATCGGATACCTCTCGCTCAGCAAAGAGAGGTTCGAATGGCAGATTTTGAATTCGGTCTCGGCGACAATGCCGACATGATCCGCGAGTCGACGGTGCGTTTCGCCGCCGACCGCATCGCCCCGCTCGCGGTCAAGATCGATTCGGACGATTGGTTTCCACGCGATCTGTGGCCTGAAATGGGGGCGCTAGGCCTCCATGGTATCACTGTGGAGGAGGTGGATGGCGGCCTCGGCCTCGGCTATCTGGAGCATGTCGTCGCGCAGGAGGAAGTCGCCCGCGCCTCCGCCTCCATCGGCCTCTCCTACGGCGCACATTCCAACCTGTGCATCAACCAGATCCGACGTTGGGCCAATGCCGAGCAGAAGGCACGCTACCTACCCAAGCTGATTTCCGGCGAGCATGTCGGGAGTCTCGCGATGTCGGAGGCAGGCGCCGGTTCGGACATCGTGTCGATGAAGCTGAAGGCGGAGAAGAAGGGCGACCGCTATATCCTCAACGGCACCAAGTTCTGGATCACCAATGCGGCTTATGCCGACACGCTGGTCGTCTATGGCAAGACTGACCCGGAGGCGGGTTCGCGGGGCATCACGACCTTCCTGATCGAGAAGGACTTCAAGGGCTTCTCGATCGGGCAGAAGATCGACAAGGTCGGCATGCGCGGATCGCCTACGGCCGAACTGGTCTTCGACGATTGCGAGGTGCCGGAAGAGAATGTGATGGGCACGGTCGGCGGCGGCGTCGGCATCCTGATGTCCGGCCTCGACTATGAACGCACTGTTCTGTCCGGCATCCAGCTCGGCATCATGCAGGCGTGCCTGGACGTGGTCGTTCCCTATTTGCGCGAGCGCAAGCAGTTCGGCCGGCCGATCGGTGAATTCCAACTGATGCAGGCCAAGGTCGCCGACATGTATGTCGCACTCAACAGCGCGCGTGCCTACGTATACGCGGTGGCGAAGTCTTGCGACGCGGGACGCACCACGCGCTTCGATGCGGCGGGCGCGATCCTGCTGGCCAGCGAGAACGCGGTGAAGGTCGCGCTCGAGGCGGTGCAGGCGCTGGGCGGCGCGGGTTATACCAAGGACTGGCCGGTCGAACGCTATATGCGCGACGCCAAGTTGCTCGACATCGGCGCAGGGACGAACGAGATCCGTCGTATGCTGATCGGCCGCGAGCTGATGGGCGCCCTGTGAGGGCGCCTGTCCTTGGAACTGCGCTCGCTGCCGCCGTTCGCGGCGTGTGGCAACGGCACGATCTGGAAACAATAAAGAAACGGCTGAAGGCACGCCCAACGAGATCGCGCGCCACGTCGCAAGCCCGTATGCCACCCGAGATGCGCAATGACACGGCCTTCATGGACCGAATCCATTGCTATCTGCCGGGATGGGATGTCCCGAAGATGAGCAAAGATCTCTTCACCAACCAATTTGGCCTGGTGAGTGACGTCCTCGCCGAATGCTTCTCGCGGCTTCGGGCACAAACCAGGGTGAATGTACTTCCGGGTCGCGTGCATTTCGGCGGCGCCCTTTCCGGCCGTGACCAGAATGCCGTCAACAAGACTGTTTCTGGCTTATTGAAGCTAATTTATTCTATGCCGACGCCGCAGATGCTCTTCGAAAGGCACTGCATGAGTAAAACTCGTCGGCCCTGAAATGACGTGATGCAAGCGTAACTAAACGGGGCATCGCGCCGGAACATAAGGGGAGGGGACGGCTCACGCCGCCCCGGCCACTCATGCCATTTCGTCGGCGTCCTTATGGGCCTCGATGCTTTCAATGGCCCCGGCCTCGTCCGCCTCGTCGGGTATTTCGAAGGCCCCGATCGGCATCGGTCGTTCTCCGGCCATTCCAAGACTCATGGCAAAATTACCATTTTGCCATGAGTGTGCTCACCGGGGATGCTGGTGGTTCAATCGCACCTTTCAGATGCCCACAAGCGGACGCTCCGTCGAGTATTTCCCGATTTGGCCTGAATGTCTGCGTTGTTGGACACCGCGTAATTGATTTAGCCACCCTCCTGGATGGTACGAAGTCGCCTTGGCGCTTCAATGCAGGAGGGTGACCGATGTCGATCTATGCTGGTTTGGATGTGAGTGACAAGACCACGCACATTTGTGTGGTCGATGCTGACGGCGTGGTTTTGCAGAGGGATGTCGTTGCCAGCGATCCAGATGTGCTTGCCAAGTGGCTCGGCAAGCATTGTCTTGGCCTGGTTCGGGTGGTGCTGGAGACCGGCCCGTTATCGACGTTCTTGTACCATGGTCTGGCCGAGCGAGGCATACCGGTCGAGTGCATCTGCGCCCGCCATGCCAAGGGTGTGTTGGCGGCCCGTGTCAACAAGAGTGACGTACACGATGCCGAAGGGCTTTCTCAGCTCGCCCGCACGGGTTGGTTCAAGCGCGTACACATGAAGGCCTCTGCAACACACATCGATCGGGCTGCGCTGTGCATCCGCGCGCAACTGATCACCGCACGTGTCGCTATGGGCAACCAGTTGCGCGGACTGCTGAAGTTGTTTGGCCTGCTCTCGCCCGCCCAATCCCGGAACGTCGATCGGAATCCATGGACCGTGATCCCGTCATAGCCCATCCGGCGCAGCAGCATCGCCATCGCCATGTTGGACAGCTGTCGTCCGCCGTCATTGGCAAA